>Ga0222640_1000312_pt1 | contig 15268 bp, 18 predicted proteins | sample AntAcemetagen187_FD_181144 | JGI IMG/M metagenome (GOLD analysis project Ga0222640, IMG submission 181144) | Saline water microbial communities from Ace Lake, Antarctica - #187 | ecosystem: Environmental > Aquatic > Non-marine Saline and Alkaline > Saline | place: Antarctica: Ace Lake... | reverse complement strand
TATGGCAGATGCAGTTGCAGCAGGAAAATATACAACAGCAATGATTAATTTTGAAACTAAAAAGACAAATACTGTTTCATTAGATTTTCAGGGTGGGAAAATAAGTGTAGGAAGTAAGTTGTGGTGTAGATGTTTAAATGATGATGCTACAGAATCCACTATTAGTATTTTAGTAGGGGCACATGGATATTTAGTGTAATTTAAAAAAGAAGGAGTTTATATATGATGTATGGGTGTGGTAGGAAACAAAAAGATTTACGCTATGATAATATACACGAAAAAGTTATAGGGCATAGTGGTGATAATCTTAGTTGTATAAGTTCACAACATGATAAGAGCGATATAAACAAAGTGATAAGATTAACAAATGTTAATACAGTGATAGGTGGTGGTGTTTATGTGTAAACCTTTAAACATTGCCCACGTAAGTCCTTTTGCTGTAAATCGGTGTGGCTTATATGAAAGTGCCAGAGATATGGCAAGAGCAGATACTTTAGGTGGCAATCATGTTTCTTTCATAGATGCAGGAGTAGCCACTAAAACTAAACGTGAAGTACCTGTCATTGGTGGAAGTGATGATAGAGCAGGATTTAATATAGTTACTGGTAACCCTAAAGTATTGGATAGTGCAGATATAATAATCATGCACACTGGTTTTAATGACTCTTATTTAGTTAAAAATCAGGCTCCTCTTTTGTGGGTAGTACACGGAAGACCTTTAGCTTGTTTCAGACCAGAGAGAATGAAATCAGGACAAGCGTACTCTTTATATAACACTGTGAGTAATTGGCCTAGGACTAAAGGTATGTTATATTTTTGGCCTGAATTTAAAACTCATTGGGAAGGTGTACTTCATGGAAAAGATATTGTTTTAGACTATCCAGTAATTGATGAACTAAGATTTAGATGTTTAGAAAATACACAAGTGTTAAAGAAAAAGGGTGATATAAATATACTTGTGTGTGACTCTGAAAGAGAAGATGTTGACCTGTACGAAATGGTAGTTGGTTTAGTAGAAGCGGCGAAAAAATATCAGGGTTTAAAAATCCACTTTTACGGAATGGATATACCAGATGGCAAACTCGCTAATTGCCATAATATATTACTCGGAAAATTAAAAGCAGTAGGGGCATTAGGTGACGTGTCAGGTAGAATAGGTGATATGGAAAAAGTATATAATTCAGTTGATTGTGTAATGTCACCTAACCGAATTATAACAAGGACTATAGGTGAAGCTTTATCTTGTGGAGTTCCTGTCATAAGTCAGAATAATAGTATGAACTTACTATCAGACTATACTTGTGACATGGCTGAACCCAAAGATATTGTAGAAGCCATAGGGTTATTTATTAATGATAAGAACAATGGTTTAATTAACAAACGTGTAATAACAGATAGGGCACAAGTCTTTTCACTGAAAAATTACAGTGATAAGATGAATGAGGTATATAGAAAAATCATAGAGGGACGGTGATACAATTGAGCAATATTATTATTGAGTCCTTAAAGAAACTAAGTAATAATTCAGAAGCAAATGTTGGGACTTTAGGCGGTATTTATGAAGCTGGTACAGGAGCAGTCACACCAGCTACAGGTTATGTTTTCAATAAAATTGAAGTAATAACAGAAGCACAAATTACACTAGTTGGTAATATAACAGGTATCACAGCCGTTACATTCCCTGTAGGTACAGTTATTCAAGGTAAGTACACAAGTCTTACAGTGGCAAGTGGAACAGTTATGGCTTATTACGGTTATGTGTAAATTTATACACAATCTTATAATAGAATGAGGGTGACTATATATGATGCGAGTTGTAGATAATTCAGCAGAATTTCTTTCCAAACTTAAAGCGAATAATCTTGATACTTTAGAAGCTATAGGAAAATTCAGTAAGGGGGTAATGGATGATAATGTTGCTGTAGATACTGGACTCCTAAAGAGTAATAATGATTATGTAGTTAGTCAAGATGAAGTACAAATGTCCAATAGTACTGAGTATGCACTACACCAAGAGTACGGAACTTCTAAGATGAAAGCGCACCCTTTTATGAAGCCAGCCGCTTTGAACCATACAGGAGATTTAGCAAGAATAGCGACTGAACAATTAGGTAAGGGTATGAAGGGTAAGGGGTGATAGTGTGGAGATAGATAAATTAAAATATTATATCGCTCAAAGATTAACAAGTTTGACTTCTATAAATGTGTATAATGAAAAAGTACCTGATGGTGCAACTTATCCTTATTTAGTATTTAAATTTCCTGCAAACAGTACTGTAGTCAGGCATAGGAAAGATTGGATTTTAGAGATAGATTATTGGTCTAATTCTTATGATGACACAGACATATTACAGGCAGCCATTTATGTTAAATCAGGGACAGACAGTATTGTGGGTTTAGATAGCTCAACTCAATGTGAAACAGAAGGTTTTTATTACTGTAATGTTGATTTTGAAGGTGAAATTCCCACAGACGAGTCTAATATGTCTAGGTATAACCAGAGATTTTTAATTAAAGTAGATTAAAAGAAAGGAAGTGATTTTATGTCAATCGTAGCAGTAACACCAACAATGCCAGTAGCTAATGACATTATTTTAGGTGAATTTAAGTGTTATGCAAACTATGGTCTGCCTACACAAATCCTTTTGGGTGCAACTAGGGATGGTTGTAAGGTTGATATTGAAAGAACTATCAAGGAGCTAACTTTTGATGGAGCATATGGTCCAACTTTAGATAGTGATGGTGTTCCTTTAGTAAGATATGAAAAGTTCATGGCAAAAATTACACTAAATAATTTATATTTAAAATATTTCACAAAGAAAACAATTTCAAATTGTGAAACTTCTGATACAGGGTGGAAGTCTAAAAACTGGGCAGAAGATGGTAATGGTGTGTACGTAGCTGAAACAACTATAGTCAATAGTGGTAACCAATCAGCAAAAATTACAATTGCTACTGCTTCAACTGGTTTAGGTGTGAAGAATGTATTCACAGCTACAAAAGACCTTACTGCTTTTGATAATTCAGAAGTATCAGATACAGCAGATGCTATAGGTTTTGCAATATATATCACTACTCAGGATTTAACCGATTTGGGTACGGATAAGATAAGAATAACTTTTCATTGTGATGCTGATGAAACAGAAACAAATCATTATTTCTATGAAATTGCTGCAGCAGATTTAACAGCAGATGTATGGACTACATTTAAAGTGTTGAAGTCAGCATTTACAGAGGGTGGTTCTGGTGATTGGTCAACAATAACAGGTTTCTGTATTGAAGTCCCAACTGAAACTGATGCTGAACTTATATTTTATTTTGACAGTATTGATTTAATTCAGACTCATAGTGATAGCTCACCAATAGGTATCAACGGTTCTGGATTTGATTACACTGATGAAACAACATATAAAGAGTTCACAGCAAGTCTTGAAATTCCTGATACAGACTATCTTGAAAATGTTACTTTAGTTGGTCAGAGAATGGATGGAAAAATGGTGAAGATTGTTTTAAAAAATCCATTGAATGATGGGAATATTTCATTGGCACTTGAGGATAAAGATGAAGTTGTAAATGAAACACAATTTACTTCTCACTTTAAATATGATGCTGGTTTAACGATTCCCGTTGAACTTTTTGAGTATGTTTAATATGTATAAGGAAGGAGTGATTTGAAATGGGCGTAAATACATTCACACCAGCCGTACCACAATCTGCAAAAGATATTTTGTTGGGCGAAGGTGTTCTATATGTTGATTACGGTGAAGTTGGTGAAGCTGTAATTGGTGCAACCAGAGGTGGTTCTAAAGTAGAAATTGAAAGAGTTATAAAGGAAGTTGCCTATGATGGTTCTATGGGTGCAACAAAAGGAATGAGAAGGACAGAAAGATTTGTAGTAAAAATGATAATCAATTTCTTAAAGCTTACTTATACTAATTTCGTGTACGGTTTAAATGCAACTGTAACTGATGGTGCAGACCAAGACGGAACTTATAAGAAGATTACATTCAATACTACTTTTGCCAGTACAGATTTATTGACGAACATCACCTTTAAAGGGTACAAAGCAAATGGTAAGTATTGCATAATTACCATTGGTAATGCACTAGATATAGGTAATATAGGTTTGGAATTTAAAGAGAAGGACGAAGTTATTAGTGAGAGGACATATACTGGATTTTATACTTATGCCGCTCCTGTGACTCCTCCTTTAGCAATTCAGGAAGAAGTTTAAGTGATGGGGTGTAATGCCCCTAACTTTCTTTTGTGAGCTAGAAAAGTCCTTGGAGAAAGGCAAATTTAAAAGATGAGGTGTTTTATTGTGGAGAAGAGAAAACTTAAAAAGAAAGAGATTATGATTGTGTCGAGAATTTTAGAAGATGTGAACTTTAAATACTATGTTGAGTATTTACTGTCCAATAAAGTGGATAAGATTTTAAAGGCCAGTAATGATAAGAATGAAAAAATCATGATGATTATGGGTGATGTATTTGCATTTGTGATACAGAACATTCATAAGGCAGAAGAAAATATTGATGCATTGTGTATTTCTTATTGTGGTCTTACTCAAGAACAAGTTGACGAGATGGAAGAAGACGATTATATTGAAACCTTAAAAACCGTATTCATGGCTGGCGTACCAAAGGTTATCGCTAGCTATGTTGATTTAGCAGAGGTTAAAAAAAAGTTTCAATCAGTGACAAAGAGTTAACAGATAGAGAAGTCCTTATAGGGATTGTTAAAAATTATGAATTTATACAAGTATTCTTCACAGATGTTAATATTATAGAACCGTTAATTGGCTACTATAAAGATTTCAGCTATGTTGAATACATTTTGGACCTACCTTTCGAGCGTGGGTTCAAGTTGTATTTAAAGTGTATTGATAACATAAAACAGGAACTTGAAAAGGAAGTCAAAGACCATGTTAGACAAATTTGGTTAATAGAAATTCAGAATGGATACAAAGGAGATTTTGAAAAGTATTACAAATCTAAAGTGTCAGTTTCAAATGACAGGTCCTTGGGAAAAGATATGAGGGACTCCGAAGAAAAAAGAATAATTAACGATGTGACAAATAAGGACAATATTAAATTACAAGAAAGGAAAGTGGTAGCATGATTGTGACAAGAGCGGAAGTTATGACATTATTACAGATAGCTGACATAGACTACAATACTTTTATTGATATGAATATCCCTATTGCAGAACAAGCAGTGTGTAGTTATTGTAATAGTGACTTCATTGACAAAAACTTTGATTACTTTTCTTCAAATGCAGTAAGCTTCGCAAACAGTACGAATAGTATTAACTTAACTGACATTGGAAATAAGAAAATAGTCGTCAACGACACCCTAAGAATTTATCGTTCGTTAAGAAATAACCAAACCTTCACTGTAAGTAGTGTTGCAACAGATAGCATTATTTTAAATGCAATAGATACTGTTACAGATGAAGATGCAGGAGAGGGAGTATTTGTTGCAAAAGTTAGGTACCCTGTACCTTTAAAATTTGTGGTAGCTAAAATGATTAAGTATGCTTTATCTATTTCAGATATAGATTTTAATATCAAGTCGGAAAAGATTGATGATTACTCTGTAACATTTGTTGATAATGTATTTGGCTATCCTCAAAGTATTATGTCCCACCTAAATGCTTATAGACAAGTTTACAAGATAGATTTGTTTAATAACAGTAGGAGTGGAGGGTGTGTATAAATGGGTATTGATAAATATTTTATCGCTTGTACTAGGGTTAGACCTACAACAACTTTAAATACAAGTCTAAGACCAATTGTAACATATGTTAATACTAGTATAAGAGGTTATATAGCCAGTGGAAATAGCAACGAAAGATATGTGGCAGGTAAAGATACTATTGAGTCAGAGTTAAAGTTCTACTGTGATGATTTTAGTTTACTGATTAACGACTTGATAATTTATGAGAGTAAAACATATGAAGTAAATAGTGAGCCTAAAAATACTGCACATAAAAACAGTCACATTAAAGTAGCACTCAGAAAAGTAGATGATATAAAACAACAGTAAGGAAGGTGGTGCTAGGGTATGCAAATTGCTGAGTTATTTTATAGTGTTAGAGGTGAGGGTTTTGATAAGTTATCAGGCCAAATTAAAAGTGTAGGCAGTGGTTTTTCAGCCGTAGGTTCAACACTTACTAATAAGGTAACAAAACCCATCATGGGTGTTGCATCTTCAATTATAGATACCACAATGACCTTTGATAAACAAATGTCTAAGGTATCTTCCGTGACAGGTGCTACAGGTAAAGATTTTACAGCACTTAGAGAAAAAGCTATAGAGATGGGTTCAGGAACTTCAAAAACTGCAACAGAAGCGGCAGAAGCTATTGAGTATATGGGTTTGGCTGGTTGGGATTTAGAAAGGATTAATGAAAGTTTAGAGCCTGTCTTGAGAGCAAGTGAAGCAGGAGCTATGGATCTTGGTTTGACTTCTGATTTGGTGACCGATAGTATGTCTGCTTTAGGTTTAGAGCAAGGAGACCTCACAAAGTATTTAGACATAGGTGCAAATGCTCAGAATAATTCCAATCAATCAATGCAACAATTTTTAGAAGCAATGGTTATAGCTGGTGGTACTTTTAAGATGTTTAATGTACCTTTGGAAGAAGCAGGTGCATTGTTAGGTATATTAGCAAATAGGGGTTTCAAAGGTAAAGAAGCAGGAACGGCTTTGACTTCTGTAATGGCTAATTTAACTAGTGGGACAGGTCAAGCTGGAAAGGCAATGGGAGATTTAGGAATAGAGGTCTATGATGGAAATGGTAAATTCCGTGGAATGACAACTATTCTAAAAGAGTTGAACGGAAAGTTTGACGGAATGACAGAAGCACAAAGAAATACTTATATTCAGATGATAGGTGGTAAGACAAGAACCAAAGAATTAAATGCTTTATTGAATGGTACTTCTGAGGAGTTAGATGATTTAACTGATACCTTACATGACTCAGACGGTGCCTTAAATAAAATGGCTCAGACAATGCAAGATAATCTTGCAGGACAAGTAACTAAACTTAAAAGTAAACTGGAAGGTATAGCTATACAAATTGGGGATAGACTCACACCCTATATAAGAATAGCGGCTGATGTTGTACAGGCTTTAGCTGATGCTTTTTACGCACTACCTACACCTATAAAAGATATTATAATAATAGGTGCTTTATTAGTTGCCGCAATTGGTCCAATTTTATTGGTCATAGGGGGTACTATAACAGCAGTTGGTATGTTAGTAGGTGCAATAGGTACACTGGGAACGGTAATTACTACTGTGGGGTTGCCTGTTATTGCTACCATTGCAGGGATAGCCGCAGGAATAGTAATATGGACAACAGCTATAACCTTAGTTGTAGCCAAACTAGGAATATTTAAAGATGCTTTGGCTTCTTTAAAAGCAATAATTTCTGGTGATGTTCAAACAATGTTTAATTTGTTACATAAAAACTTCGGTATGTCTGCGAAAGATGCTGGTATATGGTCTGAAAGATTTGGGGAAATAGCAGACAAAGCAAAGATTGTAGCAAAAGTTATTACAGATAATTTATCTATTGCAATGGGTATATTAGGGCAAGCCATTGGTACTTTAATGTCAGGAGGAATGGCAGACTTAAACTCAGGTACACAAGAGAGTAAGAATATGTTTATGGGTATGGTTACAGGTATCATAAAATGGGGTGGGGAGTTAATTGACTACCTCTATAAAATGCTTGATGCCTTTGGTCTAATACCTACAGCCTTAAAGTTCAGTAACAATGAAATAGCAGGTCAGTATATAGAATTGAGAGCTACAACAGATAATCATTTCCAAGATTTAATGACTGCTCAACTTATGTTTAATGGCGAATTTACAGAGGCTAATCTTGCAGGTTACGCAAAAAAACTTGCTGATACTAAAACTGCAATGGATGCAGAATTAGCATTAGTACTGGAACAACTTAACATACGAAAAGAAAGAGAAATTGCAGGTCTTACAGAACTTTTTGCAAATAGTCAGGCATTGTCACAAGAAAATGAAGCTGTAAAACTAGAAAGTTTAAAAGCTTATTATGTTCAAGAGGAAGAAGGATTAAGAACAAATCTTGCTAGACAGAAAGAAATACTTACTGTAGCTTTTGCAGAAAAACGAAACTTAACAGCCAATGAAAATGCTGAGTTAACTTTTCTGAGAGAGTCAGCAGGTGCAAGACAGCTTACATATATAGCTACAAGTTCAGCAGAACAAACAAGAATATTAGAGGAAACAAAGAACCTTACAATAAAAATTAGTAAAGAACAAGCAATGGGACTTATAACAGAAGCTAACAGAGCGTATGATGGAGTAGTTAAAAAAGCAACAGAAAAGAAAAATAAAATTATTCAAGAAGCTATAACTCAAAGGGACGAAACAGGAATTCTTTCGGCAGAAGAAGCGGCTAATATTATTAAAGAAGCAAAATGGCAGTATTCAATGACAACAGGTTATGCAGAAGATACAAAGAATGAAACAATTAATGCGGCAGAAATGGGTTCTAAAGGTGTCATAACGGCAAAAGAAAAAGAAGCCAGAGATGTAGAGACACAGGCTCAAAAAATAGAGAAGGTATTAATACAAATATGGAATGACATAAAGGGAAAAATACCTGGGATTGTTAAAGAGATGGGTAAGGATATAGTAACTTACATTGAGGATAATAAACCAGCTATAGTAGCCGCGGCTTTAAGAGTAGGTAAAGCTTTAGTGCAAGGTATAATAGATGGAATTGGTTCATTGATGGGTTCTCTTGCGGCTAAAGTAGCTAGTGCTTTAACTCTAGCGGCAAGGGCACAAAGTGCGGCTACACAACCTGCAACTACAGGAAGACCTTCAGGCAGGGCAGGAATATATAGTGGTAAACAGTATGCTGACGGAGTAACCAATGCCCATGGTGGATGGGCTATGGTAGGAGAACAAGGCCCCGAATTAATGTATGTACCTAAAGGCTCTGATATTTACAGTAACCCTGAAACAAGAGGTATGATGAATAGCACTCCAAATATAGGTGGGGGACAGGGTGTATCAGGTATGAATATGTATGGTGATGTAATAATTGATGCTCATAATGTACAAGATTTCACTGATGTAGTAGCTGTACTAAAAGGTATAAAGAGAGAGAAAAGTATGAGATAATGTAAATAGAGTGATAACATTAACAGAATGGTAATTAACAATGTTACAATATACGATAATGGTAACTAACAATGTTGTAATACACGATATGATAATTAGCAATGTTACAATTAACAGAATGATAATGAGTTAAAGAAAGGAGTGATTAGTATGCCTTGGGCGGCAAGTAACGCTGGTGGTGGTTCAGATACATTAAATTACTACTGGCCTAGTTTACAAATGGCGGCTAAAGTAACTTTCCCTTCGGATTGTGTAATTACGCAGATGCGTTTAATGGCAGATGGTGATTGGTCGGATAATGCTAGGTTTGTAATATGGGAGGTTGCAGGTGCAGTTTTAGCACGTACAGATAGTTTTAGTTTTGGTGATTATTCAGGATTAGAGATGATTACACTAGACCTTGACACACATACTTTTTTAGATGCTGGTGATTATTGGGCAGGAATGTATCAAAGGCGGGGTGCTACTAGTGTAAGGTCAGTTGACGGTGCCGGGTCTTCCTACGTTAAAATCCCAGATTACTGGGATAGTTACCGTTTTCCTGATATTGTTTCAATGGCTGACTATTCTGAGACCACATCTTCTGAAATAACGGTTGAAGTTTTCTACATAACTGCTCCTATACAAGTATCAGATTTAGTTGTGAGTAGAATATCTGACAATAACATGAGTTTGACTTGGACTAATGATGCAACTACTGACCAACCCATCGACTCTTATAGATTGTGGAGATATGATAATGTAAGTATGCAGTACTACATTATAGAAAATGAGTTATCAGGTACACTCAGTAGTTATTCAGACACAACTACAATTGCTGACAGAAAATATAAATATGCAATAGATACTAAAAATGAAGCTGGTTGGGGATATGTGAATATGTCCACAGCTTATATTAATACTACTCCTGCCGCACCTACAAATGTAGCTTCAACAAGACTTGGAACTACGGTAGGTACTGCATGGACGGATAATTCTACAGTAGAAGATAATTATGAGATTGAAAAAAATGAGTCAACAGATGAAGGTGTGACATGGGAAGGTTGGACAGAAGACCTATTACCTGACCAAGCCGCAAATACTGTGAGTTACACGGATATAAGTCCATATGCTTATGGTAAGTACAGAATTAGGGCAATTGAAAGTATAAACAGTTTAACTAGTGCATGGGTTGAGGGTAACGATGTTATATCAATAACTCCTCCAAGTGCCCCAACAGGAATGGTTCCTGACAGTATAGCTTACGATGCTGTGGGTGCTTATACTTTTCAGTGGACTCATAATCCCGTAGATGGTACTGCACAAACTAAATATTCATTACAATATCGTGTAGTTGGTGCGGCATGGCCAGGCACTCCACAGCATGACGAGGTAACTTTAACAGCTAACCTGATAGCAATTGTTGGTGCTACTTTTACAAATGGTACTGAATATGAATGGCAAGTTAAAACATGGGGTTCTCATGCTACTGCTTCTGATTGGTCAGACACAGCTTATTTTGCGGCAGTAACTACACCAGTTGCAACAATAACAGACCCTACAGTAGCAACTACCTACAAGTATAGTGTGCTACGAGTTGAATGGACTTATACACAAGCAGAGTCTTCTTCGGAAGTTTTATACATATGTACTTTATATGATGAAAATGATGTGTACCTTAACTCAAGACAATCATCCCAAACCTTTGCAGCAGGTACAACAGGTCATTGTATATTCTTTTCAACACTAACAAATGACACAGATTATAAAGTAACTGTAAAAGTTATGGAATCTGCAGGTTTATGGAGTGCAGAAACAGAGGTTGAATTTACTACTGAATTCCTAGAACCAGCAATACCCACAATAACTTTAAAATCAAATAAAGAAACAGGAAGTGTAAATGTAACAATTGTTAATCCAGCAGTTGACCCTTTTGAACATAATGAAGACTCAACAGAAGATAGTTATGTGGATTTAGATACACCTACTACGAATTATGACGGAACAGGGGAACTAAAAGTTGCAGATGACACAGCAGGTGGTACAACAGTACAAAGAATACTTTTAAACTTTGATTTGTCAGGATTTGTAGGGGAGACAATTGTCTCTGCCCAATTACAATTGTACCGTAAAGAAGCTTTAGTTGCAGGTATTGACTCAGCAGTATATTATGCTAAAACAGCGTGGACAGAAGGTGCAGTTACACATAATACAATACCTACTTTAGATGCAACAGCTTATGACGACCATACACATACAGTAGGTGCAGGTTTAGAATACTGGAATTTAATAGCTTTCCTTACAGATATTGCAGATGGGACTATAACAGATTACACAGGGTTAGCTGTAGTAGCAACAACAACAGATGGTTCAGAGGATACGTTTTATGATGATACTGCATCGGGACTTGAACCAGTACTTTATGTTGAAACACCAGAAATATATGCACAAACATCTTATAATAGTGTGTATAGAAGTATAGCAGGGGGGGCATGGGAACTTGTTGCAACTTCAATATCTAAAAATACAACTATTACTGACTATGTACCTAGTGTTTCTGGAAATAATAATTATTATTGCAAAGCTGTGAGTACTACACCTTCAAGTATAAATAGTGCAGAAGTTGATATTGACCTTGCTTTAACAGGAATGTTCTTCTTAAATGGAGGTTCTGCCTTTTCAGAAGTAGTTAGGTTAGTTGGTGATGTATCAATAACAGAAGCAAGAAGTAGGTCACAATCTGCTAAACAATTTGCAGGAAGAACTTACCCTGTTAAATATCAAGGCAATAGCAAACAACAAGATATTAATTTTAGTGCCGATTGTCCTATCACAAAATATAATGATTTAGTGAGTATCATTGAGTACATAGGAAATGTAATGTATCGTGATTGGAGAGGTAGAAGATTTTACTGTATGTTACAAGGTACTTCTTTCGATAAAAAGGATAATTTAGCCTACCAATTTAGTGCAACGATAATAAGACTAGAGTCAGAGTAAAGGTGGTGGTAGTATGAGTACGATTTTTGACCAAGGAGGACAAGAGTATTTTAAATATGAATTATTGACTCTTCAAGATGGGAAGTATATTCATAGTCAGTACATTGAAGACTATGTAGAGTCAGCTAGTATTAGTGTTGATTTTTCAAGAAAAGTTGTATCGGGTGCTAGTTTTGTATTAAAGCATATAGAAGGCATAGATTATTTGAGTGATTTAATAAAACCTTGGTATTGCTTTGTTGTTGATGGTACTACTTATGAGATACCTTTAGGTCACTATATGTTACTATCACCGAATAAAACTACAGATGGAACTATAGTAACAAGAAAAGTTGATGGATATGATTTGTTAAAAGCCTTAGACCAAAGCAAAACTATTGTGAGTAGGTCATTTGCTGCTGGAACTAATGTTGTAACAGCAATTCAAGATTTATTGGATGAAGTTGGAACATGGGTAAATTATCAGATTGAATATAGTTCACAAGTTTTAGCAGAAGATGTGAGTTATGAATTAGGTAAGAGTAGACTTTTTATTGCAAATAGTTTATTGAATATGATAAATTACTATCCGATATGGGTTACTGGTGGAGGAGTTTATAAAGGAATTCCTTGGTCAGATGTACCTAATATTACTCATGAGTTTGTTGATAATTCAGTATCATTATATGAAGAGGACGTAGCTTTAGAAGTAGACTATGCTGAAATTTATAACAGAGTGGTAATAATTAATAACCAGTTAAAAGAAGGGGCAGCTATATTGTACAAGGTGTGGAGCATGGAGGATGAGGGTCTGTCCTCTCACGCTTTCTCTTACACTTCAATCGGAAGATATGTCACTAAAATATTTCAGAGTGAAGCTGTGAGTCAAAGTTATGTTGACCTCAGAGCTAGGAGAGAACTAAGAAAGATGCTTGAAATTGAAGAAGCAATTACCTATAAAAATGCCTTTGTTACCTCAAGAGTATATGATGGTATTCCTTGGCAAGGTGATGCTTATAGATTTAAGAACACAGATTTAGGTATAGATAAAACCTACAGAATAATGAGTCAGGCTTACGAATTGAAGACAGGAGTTACTGTCAGTACTGTAGTGAAAGGGGTGAAACTTACGTGAACAATGACATACTAGACACCATTATGAATAAAGAGCCAGAAGGTACTTTAGTTACAGCTACAGTATCTAGTCTATCCCCTTTACAGGTTAAATTTTATCCTGCTGATGATGCTATAAGTGTTAAGTGTTTAAATGTAGCAATGGATATAGGTGTGAATTCTAATGTTTTAATGGCTAGAATTAGAAGTCAATTTATAATTTTAGGTGTAATAGGAACTGTAGGTACTACACTCTCTACTATAGATAGTACACTGGATACCAATATTTCAACTGTTATGAGTCATATAGTAACTGTGGATAGTTTATTGACAAGTAATGTAACAGTTGTTAATAGTTCTATTGATGCAGTAGAGGACTTACTGCCTATTGATTGTATGCAGATAAGTTTAACTTCTACTCAGTATGTAGATGATACAGCAGTTACTAAGGTTGAGTTCAACTCTAAAGTTACACAGGTTGGTAGTAATCTAACTAAAGACTCATACGGAATTAAGATAGGGACAGATATATCCACCATTGAAATATCTTGTAATCTTTGGGTACAAGCTGTCAATACAAACTCTTATACAGCAATTTATCTTTACAAGAACTCTACAGTTATTGGGTATGAAATATTTCCTGCAAGAGCTGGAAGTGCTAGTAACATGACACAAACATGGAGAGCCTTACACGCAGACACGATAATTGATGTTTCAGAGAATGACCACATTTACGCTTATGTTAAGTTTAATGGGGCAGATGATGATAATAGTGTTACAGGAGCATATGCTACATCGTGTAATTTGAGTGTTAAAGTACTGGACACCTAATATTTAAAGTAATTAAAAGGGTAGCTTTAATCAGCTACTCTTTTCTCTATGTCCTGTTATTTGACATAGAGTATAAACCCTTATAAAATAGTATAAACACATATTTTAAGGTGAGGGGTGGTATTGTGGAGACTATATTTTATACTGTTAAAGAAATTGCAGATAAGTTATCTTTAACAGAAGAAACAATCAGGGAGAAACTAAGAAGGAAAGAGATTGAAGGTATTAAGATAGGTAAGGGTTGGAGGATTAATGAAGAGAAACTAAAGACCTTCTTACATATTAGTGCTAAAGGATAACAAAAAAGTAGAACCAAGAGTATTTTAACCGCTTGGTTCTTTCCTGTTATTGTTTACTTCTTCACTCATTACTATATCACCTATTTATCATCTTGTGTATTGTCTTCACCATTTATTTCTATATTCATACTAGCTGAACTTGTTTCCCCAATTACTTGCTCACCCTCTGTGCCGTAGTCTCTGAACAGAGTTCCTTCACTCAAAGTTACGTTATTAGTTGGACCATCTTCACTCTCTACAGTAGACTCGTCAACTTCAACTGGTAGTTCATTCTCAGCTTCTAAAGTACATTCAGGATTACTTTCAACAAAATCAGATTTGGAAATTACTATTTCGTTTAAAGGTTCTTCTTCAATTTCTGAGGATAGTTCTTCTTCGGCAGGAAGTTGTGTAGGTCTTAGTCGAACATAAGGAACTAAATCGAAAAGGTCATTTATACTAATTACTGCATAACCTAAATCATAGTTTAATTCAACAATGTCATACTTGTGTTTCTCTAAGCATTTAAATTCCGTCACAATCAACTTCTTTTGATGTTCTTCTAGCTTTAGTTTAGGATTGTTTACAAGTTCCTTGCTTAATGAATTACGATAGTTTATGTACCATTTTCCCTTATCCATTTTTACTCTCCTTTTGTTATCATATTGTTAATTATACTACTCTCCTTGTCATATCGTTAATAACTCTATTGTACCTCATTAAAGTATTTCCTTTAAAGCTTTTGTATTATTATGATTATCACAGGTAGCTATTGCTAAATCTTCCGATATGGAATAATAAATGATGGTTGATACATTCTCCTCAGATATTTCTACTATGTGGAACATATCTTTCTTTCCTTTTAAAAGTTCCCATCTTAACATTTACATTCCTCCACGTCTTTAATAT
>Ga0222640_1000304_pt1 | contig 15552 bp, 20 predicted proteins | sample AntAcemetagen187_FD_181144 | JGI IMG/M metagenome (GOLD analysis project Ga0222640, IMG submission 181144) | Saline water microbial communities from Ace Lake, Antarctica - #187 | ecosystem: Environmental > Aquatic > Non-marine Saline and Alkaline > Saline | place: Antarctica: Ace Lake... | reverse complement strand
CCGGTGAAGACATGACTATAACTTTTAGATAGGAGCAAATAAAATGTATGACCTAGTATTTGAATGGTGCAAAACTGTTTTACTTGTCGCGGTGACCGCCGTAATCTTTACTGGACTCTGCGGGATTATTTATGGGTTTTTGAAAGGGTTCTTAAATAGACTGAAAGTTGACAAAGGCGAATAAGCGGCGTATATTTAATTGGAATAATATTATGAAAATCGTTAAAGTCCCACTCAATAAAGTTGTCGGCTGGAAGGATAATCCCAAAAGCATTAAGCAAGAAGATATGGAGCGCTTAATCTGGCAGATAAAACACCTCGGAGTTTATAAACCTCTGCTCGTTACCAGGGCACTCAAGAAAGATAAGATCGATGCTGACTATATTGCTTTGGGAGGCAACCAGAGGTTGAAAAGTTTCAATGAGCTAGGATTTAAAGAGGTCCACGTTTCAGTCGTCAAAGCCGATAGCCAGAAGAAACGGATCGAGTATTCGCTCTCGGATAATGACCGGGTTGCATCTTACGAGATGGATATGTTAAAGATGCAGATGGAACCGTTCCTTGATGATTTTGACCTGGATATGTTTAATATAGATCTGGGTGATTTAATGGATAATCACGCGGACGACTATCTCAAAGAGAAGCAAATAAAAATTAGGCCATACAAGAAGGTCCATATATTGTTATCTATCTTGCCTGAAAAATTAATAGAGATCCAAGATCAATTACAAATTATAAAAGATAACCCGAGCATAGAATATAAGCAAAGCGAAAACTGATAATTCATTCTTACTGGATAAAGTTAAATTAAGAATTACTCATTTACCGGACCAAGAAATAATTAATGTATTAGATGCTTTTTCTGGTGATGGATTAATTTGGGATACAATAATAAATCAAACACAGAAAAATATAAAAGTTACCAGAATAGATAAAGATAGAAATAGAAAGGGGATATATTTACAGGGAGATAATAAAAAATGGTTACATGCCCTGGATTTATTAAAATATGATATTATTGATCTCGACGCTTATGGAATCCCTTTCGAGCAATTAGAAATTATATTTTCATCTCATTATCAAGGGTCAATATTTATAACATTTATACAATTAATCTTTGGGCAGCTCAACAGGCGCATGCTATATGCAATTGGCTATAATAAAAAAATGCTGGATAAATGCCAATCAATATTTAATCGTCACGGGTTTGAAAAATTTAAATCATATCTTGCATTAAGAGGAATTAAAGAAATCTGTTATATACATAGTAATAACAAGTATTATATTTATTTAAGTATTTGCAAATAAAAGAGTTGTAATGAATCTCTCATTATGGTATATTCATTTGACAATATAAATATGTAACCATAAGGAGGGAGAGATGTCATATATATATACGCCAAAAGGCAAGGCTAGGGAATATTCACCTTTAGCACTAAATATTTATCGGGGTTGTAGTCATGGATGCATATATTGTTATGTGAAATCTATGCCTGGCCAAAGGGTAGATGTTCCATGCCCAAGAAAAGATATAGTTTCTGGATTAAAAAAGGAACTATTAAAAACTACTATAAGAGATCAAGTATTGCTCTCTTTTATTTCTGATCCATATCAAGAAATTGATGTTGATCGTCGTTTAACTAGACAATGTTTGAAAGAGTTACTCAAGTATTTTGTCCCGGTAGCAATATTGAGCAAGGGTGGGAATAGGATACTGCGGGACTTGGATATATTCCAAGATTTTAAAGAGTTAATTAAAGTTGGGGCAACTTTAACATTTAGAGATGAATCAGACCGTGAACATTGGGAACCTGGTGCAGCCCCAACGCAGGAACGATTATTCGTATTAGAGAAATGCCATCAAAAGGGGATCAAGACTTGGGCTAGTTTTGAGCCAGTTATTAAACCTGAACAGTCGCTCAGATTGATTGAAGAAACAATTGGATATATTGATCAATACAAAGTAGGAAAGTGGAATCATGATAAGAGGGCAGAATTGATTGATTGGGAATCATTCGGTAATCGAGCAGTAGAGATATTAAGGAAATATAAGAAGAAGTTTTATATTAAAAATGATCTCCGAAAACATATTACAATTGAGTTGTCTCCAAAAGAAATGGATCCCGATGCTCTTGCTTTGTATAGAAAACAAGGGGAACAGATGTTATTGTGATATTTTGCAAATCGTATAAGGACTTGAAGAACAGTGCCTAACAAATCACAACAAAAATCAGACCAAATTACGGCGTCCCAAAAAAAGAGCCTCAACAATTTGGTCCCGTTCAAAACGGGGTACGACGTTCGCCGGAAAAATGCGGGACGAAAAACGAAGGAACATACTTTTTCGGATACCGCACGTGAGATGTTAGCAAGTAATCATATCGAAGTCACGTGGACTACAGAGGCTACTGGGAAGAAGGGATCCGGTGAAAAGACTATCACTATCGAAACGAAGAAATCATTCTATCATCATCTTGTCGCGGTATTAATAATGGAAGGGCTCAAGGGAAATATCGCTGCTATCAGAGATTTAGTCAATAACACGGAAGGGAAACTCCCAATAATTAATCAAACCAACGTGACTACTGTTATGGGACTGCGTATAGGTGACAGTGAAGAGCTAAAGGATACTAAAGATGTCAGAGGCGCCCTCGCTATTATTGGAGACAACTGGACAGCCACCGGAGCTTGATGATCTTCGCGTCGACGATATCCGGTCCGAGTATGTCCACTTCTATACTCGCCACGGTATAAAGACTGATGACGAACTCCATAATTTTATTAAGGTTGTCTTAAACTATCACGTCCCCCGAGTAGCAGTTTGTAAAAAGAATTGCTGTGCCCCGTTCGATTTTATCGCTGACAACTTCTTTCAGCGGACCCGTAATTCCCTCGCCTTCGCTAATCGGACTGGCGGAAAAACTCTCGACTTCGCAATCCTGAATTTCCTCGATGCCTGGTTTAAGGGTTGTGAGATTGCAGAAGTTGGGGCAATAAAAGCGCAGGCATATAAATGTTACAAATATACTTCAGACTTTTTTAAGCTGCTAATTCTCGCCCGGGAATTGGTAAAGAATATCCAGTCGGAAACTACCCTATCAAATGGCGGCTCGATCCAGGTCCTTGCCGGCACGTTCTCTGGAGTTAATTCACCGCATCCGCAGAAAGCTAATGCCGACGAAATAGAATTGATGGACTGGGATATTCTACAAGAATTCTTTTCAATGGCAAAATCCCGTGGTGAAATTATAGGACAAAATAGATTAGCTTCAACCCGGAAATTCCAATATGGGACAATGCAAAATCTGTTAGAAAAGATAGCTCTTGGCGAAATTAACTTTAGGATTTACAGATGGTGTATTTGGGAGGCTCTTAAGAGGTGTACTGCCCCTGCGGGGGCCTGTAAAACTTGCAAATTATATAGTATAGAAGGCAGCCACGGTGAAGAGTTGGGTTGCCAGGGATGGAAGGCAAAGAAGTCTGACGGGTTTTATCATATCGAAGATTTTATTGATAAGGTTGTAACGCTCGACATTGAAACGTTGGAAGCTCAGTGGTTCAATTTACGGCCCGGTGCCGAAGGTCTGGTTTATAAAACTTTCGACCCGGAAATTCATGTTGTGCCGGAGATCAAATATAGTGATAAGTGGCCGGTATTCTCTTGTTATGATTTTGGATATACGAATCCGTTTGTCTGCCTATGGTTCCAGATAGATTATGATGATAATGTTCTGGTGATCAAAGAATATTATGAGGCCGGGAAGACGGTAACTGAACATAAGAAAGTATTGAATGCTTTCGCGAAGCAGGAGGTATGGCCACAGCGAGTTAAAACATCGTGGGGGGATGATAGTGGAGCTCAAGAGATAGCGGAACTTGGTTCGTCTCCGGACCCGATACCGATACAGGCATTGACCGGCACGAATATTCTTGACAGGCTCGCACTGGTAAGACAGTATTTAAAGATCCGAGATAACGGACAGCCAAGAATATATTTCTCGAAGAAGGGATGCCCCGAAACAATTAAGGAGCACATGAGATTACATTATCCAAAAACGAATACTCTCGGAGTAATAAGCGAGCTGCCGGTAAAGTCAAATGATCATACAACGGATGCATTGCAATATGGATTATGGGGCTGGCATTATCGGTTCCGGGGAAGTGGGGTTGCTGACGTTAAATCGATGTCTAGAACGTCGAGGCAAAGTCTGGGGCTTGACAGTTAAGTGATGTAGTGGTATGTTGGGTAATGGTATATAGGGAGATCGAATAATGGGAACTGAAGAAGCGGCTTTAAAGTTTGCGAATGGAAACGGTAAAAAACTAAGAGAATGGATTAAGTTCGCGGTATGGATACTTGGTGGTATCATTTTTTTGGTATCAACGTTCTTATTTCTTGGGTATAGAATCTCAGTTGTCGAAGCATGCCAGGCTCGGCAAAATAGCGTAATAGCCAAAATGCTTCTCACCGGTACCGACCTTAGTTATGCTAATAAAGGCTCGATCGATATATTAAAACGAGATCGCGAACACACTGACAAATCTATTATTGAGATTAAGAATTTAATTAATAGTCACACGTCTTTATTAAATGAGATCCTTATAAGTATGCCGCGAAAATAACTGGACTGGTAGTTGATGATATGAGAAAGATTAAACACCCACTGAATATAATAGGCATAGTATTGATTCTGCTCTGTTTTTCATGTATCTGCCACGCACAGACCCCGACACCAATACCTACTCCTGTCTTTTATGCCTCATATTATTTTAATGCCTACGACGCCGGGGGTGAGGAATGGGAAACAAACCCGGCAAATATGGTTGATAATAATACTGGGAATTATGCCAAAAGTTTGACAGACAATAAGGTTGAATTACTTACTGGAAATACCTGTAGCGGTACGAATTTAGGCACTATCAGTGCGGTAGAAATTAGGGCTTACGGAATAGTGGATAATCCATTGAGTAAAGTCTCATTCCGACCGGTATTCGGTGGTAGTTCAGATGGGGATGATCACCAGTCCAGTATCTATAGTTCTAACGACTGGAGTTTCTGGATGAATGTAACCTTAGATACTAATGCACCTGTAACCTGGTCATGGACTGATGTGCAAAACCTCAACTGTGATGTAATATATAAACCTCACAGCGCCAGTGGTTCTGTTTCAAAGGTAGAAATCCGAACGACATATAATCAACCCTCTCCGACTCCAGCTACAACCCCCACACCAGAATATTGTAACACTACGCTGGATATAGCCTGTCTGGAGAATATGGTTATTGCGAATACAAGGGGGACTGGAGCAAGTGATTGGTACTGGGCAATAGTACAAGCAAATAGTTTAGCAAATTCTTATGGCTATATTAATGATAATCAAAATTTTTATAGTGATCTAAGTGCATATTCATCACAGCCAGTTTGTCTCTGGCTAAATCCGTCTCCGTCAATAGATATTCAGGAGGGCGATTATGTAACGGCAACCTTCGATAGTGGTACTGAGATTTTGATTTACCCACCAGCATTTTCTGGAAGTGTTAATGGCTATTATTACATTGCCTCTGATGGTTCAACTTATAATGATCGCTGGCTTTGTGATCTGGCTAAGGCTGTACCGACATCTACTCCCACACCAACGGTAACGCCGACTCCAACCGTTACTCCAACACCATTAAGCGTAATATTTTCTGGTGGTGGGGATGATGCGGCGATGGGGCCATATTGTCCGGCAGGTTATTATATTGGTGGATGTATTTATTATGACCGGCGTCCTGTTCCAGCGAACAATTATCAGTTACGATACGGCGACGCCCCGGGAGGATCATGGAAGATAGTATTGCTCGGGATTTCTCAGTATGAGGCGGTTGGTTTATGTGGATCTGATTTATCTATCCTGACCTGGACAGTATCCGGTGGATCGGCCCCAGCTCCAATAGCAAGTTATGGTAATTGCGCTCCGACACCAACTCCGATGCCTTCGGTTACTCCAACTCCGAGTGTAACTCCGACGCCGACTTCAACTCCGATTACGCCTCCGCCAACACCAACACCGTTCCCGGCTGAGTATGGGAACGGACGAGCTTTGGGATACCGGACGTTGCTTGGTCCTGTTAGAATTAGAACCACGAATGAAGGATATACGAAGGTGGCGACGGAATGAGTAAACATAACAAACAGAAAAGTATGGTAGGGATGATAGTAATAACGGTCCTGATTTTAGTGATTTGTTATATGGTGCTTCGGGCCTGTGAAGCTTTTGGAGTTCCGACGCCAAGTCCGACGCCCACGCCGGCGCCGCAGAGTTGGAGTGCTGGATTGTACGGAAATTATTGGATATTATACTCGTCTTATTTACAGCCTGTAAGAGCGCGGGCAACGACCGATGGTAGAATAAAAATTTCACAAGGAGAATAACGAATGAAAAAGTATATTTTAACCGCCCTGATATTATTTACATTTTGCTCAGTGGTGATAGCGGCAACGCCAACCCCGGCACCGACCGCAACACCAGTGCCATCACCGACAGTAACACCGGCCGCTGAATCTGATAGCGCGGGATTGTACGGAAAGTATTTACTTGGCGTTGCGCCGTCTGGACAACCAATAAGGTTTCGAGCAAACAATGATGGAGAATGGTTGGTCAGTCTCGATGATGCTGAAATGGATTGGATGACTTTTACCCCCAGGGCAACTGCTCCGGGTTCGCCGTCTGCCGGGATGGTGTATTACGATTCAGATGATAATAAACTTAAAGTTTATAATGGCAGCAGCTGGCAGGATTGTTATTGATGAAGACAAGAATGGAAGCAAAAGATTATTTGAAGGTAGAATTTCACGCCCGGGAAAAGTTGTCTATCGATATGAAAGCAAAAGATTATTTGAAAGTTATTTTTCATGCAGAGGTGAAACGTGAAGGAATTTGACAACGGAACTACCATCGAAATTATTATTGAGATAGAGAATTCGTCTGGTACAAAAACTGATCCTACTGGTGATATTAAAATTACAATTACGCCGGTGGGAGGTGAAGCCGTAGTCACGTTACAGGATATGACGAAGCGAACGGTAGGGGTATATTTTTATTTGTGGCAGACTTCCGGCGATGAAACAACTGGCGTGTATGAGTCCAGCGTAGCGATAACCGATGATGCGTATTCGATAATTGCATCCGACAACCTATTCAGGATAGTATAATGGCAACGATAGTACAGAAAATTAAATCGTTATTCGTGGATGACCAAGTTGTATTACTTGGCGAACAATCCCGTGACCGGTCAAGCGTATCTGATATGTGGGGTGGTTATGTAGAGAACCCGAATCTACTTGTCCAGAAAAAGGGGATTGAGATTTTTGATAAGATGCTCGGGGATCCCCAGATTAAGTCTGCATTCTTTTTGAAACGGATCTGCCGATTAGCCCCTGGATGGGAGATCGAGCCGACAGACAATTCTGATTCCGGCGAAGAACAGGCGCAGTTTATCCGTGATGTATTTAGTGAGATGGACGGGTCACTTGATTCGTCACTGGTAAAATTATGGGATGGACAGCGGTGCGGCTACAAAATAGCTGAAAAGAATTATCGATATTATGAGGAAGGACCGCTAAAAGGGAAGGTAGGGCTCGCGAATATTAAAGTTAGGAATAGTAAGTATTACGCTTTTGATACTGATATTCACGGTAATTTATTACCGGATGGCTTGATTGAAGATCCAAATGGAGATGCTGATAGATTACCGGTAAACAAGTTCATTATTTTTTCGTGGGGTGCAGAAGATGATGATGGTCAATCGCTATATGGCCATGGCGATTTTATTTGTATTTATCCGAACTGGTTTGCGAATAAATTATGGCTGAAACTATGGAGCTTGACTCTTGAACGATATGCGATGCCGACGGCGGTAGGCAAGGTTTCTTCGTCTGCCAGTATTGAGATAAAGAATTTTTATCTTGATATTCTTGAATCACTGCATACAAAGTCCGCGGCACTCGTTCCTACAGAACTCGAATATGAATTATTGGATACAGCGGGAAAGACAAAAGAGAATCAGTTTCAGACTGCTATGGAATTTAATAATAAGCAGATGATGAAAGGATTGCTTATCGGCGAAATGCTACAGGAAGGCCCGAAGGTAGGCGGCCTTGGAATTGGAGGTTTATCCGAAACGCAATTTAATATGTTTGTGATTGTTCTGGAACACCTGGGTAAAGTTACGGAAGACGAGATAGTTGGAGAACAGATTATTCGTGACATTATTGACAAGAATTACCCGCCAGAAAAAAGGTTGTACCCAAAATTCAAGATGGGGAGTGTCCGAAGAAAAGATAATGCTGCAACGGCAACCGTAATTAAATTATTAATTGATGCCGGGGTTATTGATCCTGAAGAATCTTGGATCCGAAGCTATACTGGTGTCCCGCAACTCACTGAAGAGGAAAGGATCGAGCTTGATGAAAGAAAAAAAGAACGGCAGCAATTATTTATTGATGCACAACTTGCAGAATTGAAAGCAGGCCTTGATGAGAAGCAGAAGACCCCGAAAGAAAAAGAAGAGTTTAATGAATGGTGGTCATTGTTTGCTGAAGACATAAAAAAAAAGTTCATCGCGAATTAACCCCGTTTGAGAAAAGAGTTGATCTATTTGCTATGGACCGGCAGATGGACCGGCTCTTTTTGTCTGTAGCGATAGAAGCGCAAGATATTTATAGGAAAGAATTCAAACGAATAGACGAAAAAATTAAACGTTTAAAGATTGTTACCGGCAGGAAAAAGAAAGATATAGCCAAGATAATTTTCCCGCCAGGCCCACTTAAAAAATTATGGTTTGAGATATTGATAAAGACGTATGCCCAGAATGCCGAGATTGCCGGTAAAGATATTAAAGAACACCTAAAGGCTGATAGGTTTTCAGAATGGAATTATGCCGCCGCCGGCACAACTGTTGGAATAGATTTGTCAGATTATAAAGATGTATATTTTAACGATACAGTATTCATGGCTCGTGCGAAAGAGTATGCAGATACAGCATTTGAATTTGCGGGCAAGCAAGCCGGAATGATTACCGATGAATTGAGGGCAACAGTTCATACGGCAATAGATAATCAGTGGACCGAAAAGCAATTCTCGGATGCGATGAAATCGTTCCAGCTACGCTACACTGGAGATGTGGCGGACGAAGCGAAGCAATTAAATAGCCGGTTCCGGACTGGGATGAATAAGGCTCTTAATGATGCAAGGATGGATATTTATCAAGATGAGGTGGCCTGTGTAGCTCTACAGTATTCCGCGGTCCTTGATGAAATGACCACACAGATTTGTATAGAGCTGGATGGAACTGTATGGTTAAAGAAGAACCACGAATGGGAATTTTATTTACCCCCTAACCATTTTGGTTGCCGCTCAACGATAGTCCCGATATTTAATGATGACGATTATAAGCTAACATCTGCCGACAGAAAGTTTCCAGAACCGGCCGAAGGATTTGGGGGTCGGGCCGGAGCTGTAGTAAAACCGGCAGGGAAACCGGTACCGCATCCGGGGTATAAAACTACTTAAATGAAAGTTGACTTTACAGGATATGAGGGCAACCATGTTGGAACATTAAGTTACGAAGACGGGGAGTTTGCCTGGACCGGTGATAAAGTTGCTGGTGAAAGCGTAATGAAATTAGTTAATTCTGATATGATTCTTTGGGGGGATGAATCAATAACGAAAAAAAATCCTGAGCGTATGTTGGAATTGTTGTATATGTATTATGATTCTCGGTGTTTTTCTGCATCTAAAGTGAAAAAAACGCTTGCAGGGGGTTGACAGACAATAAAGTATGAGTGTATATTAATAATGATAAGAATTGTGTAAACAAAAAGGAGGATTGTTTTATGAGAAAGGTATTGGCTTTAATGGCAGTGATTGCTCTTATTACTGCGCCGGTAGTTTATGGAGCTGCGGACGAGAATTTTATTGGTCCTACAATAACCAAAAATAAAATTAATGTTCGTGGAGATATTCGAGCTGGAGATGATTTGATCGTTGTTGATGATGCAAGCATCGGCGGTGATCTTGCTGTTGGTGGCGATCTTGATATTACTGGCGATGTAATATTTGATGGCAATATGGATATCAATGCCGGTCTCGATGTTGATACTCCGATCGATAATCTTATTGGTATTCAGTTTACTACGGTAACTGATGCTGCCGCTGGCGAAATAGGGATTACTGCTGGACAAAGCGTTGATATTGACGCTGACGGTGATGATGTACTTATCAATGCTGCTGATGATATTGTTATTACTGGCGACGCTGCGGATAGTGTTGTAACTATTACTACGGGCGCGACAGGTTCTATCAGCGTTGAAGGTGGAGCAGCACTTAATCTCGATGGTGATGCTATCGGGATCGGTGACGCCACCGACACTGTTACAGTCCCAGCCGCTTTTAATACCCAGAGTGTGACCAATATTGATGTCCTGACCGCCTCCAAGCCTGTATTCACTGATGCTTCAAAAAATCTGACTTCGACCGGGACGCTGGGAGCGGACCAGGGGGGGACCGGAATTGCGAGTCCTACTGACCACGCGGTTCTTGTTGGAAGCGGAGCGGCTGCGATGGATGCAGTTGGTGTTGGGGCCGATAACGAAGTTTTGTGTGGTGTTACTTCTGGCGACCCTACTTTTAGGTCGTTAGCGGATGCGGATGTTCCGGCCATCCTGACCATCTCTGGTGGTACTGTTAATGATTCTATTATAGGAGGTTCAACTCCCGCAGCCATTACCGGGACAACTATCACTGGTGTTACCTTTACCGATGAAAGTGCTTCGCTTACTGCCGGAGTGTTTTCTGGGATCGTTGATCTTGGTTCCGTTACTACTGCCGATATCAATGCCGGGACGTTTGACGGTGTTGTTGGCGGGACCGCTCCTGCGGCTGGTTCGTTTACGACCATCGTAGGAACTGGGGTTGATATCAATCCAGTCATCACGCCGAATACGAGTCTCCGTCCGGTAGACATTACCTATGACTACGCTGGAGCAGTTGATAATGCTGGTGGTGTGGACATGGACTTGTTCGGGTTTCGTGTAACCATTACTCAGACAAGTTCCAATGATGATCCTGATATCGGTGACCGTGGATACTTCCAGCCGATTAGAAGTGATCTTCATATCAACGGTTTTGTTGATGATGCCTATGCGTTTTATGGCAAAGTTTATATTGATGGGGACAGTACTCTAAATCAGGCTTATGGTGCCAACTTGGTTATTGATAACGGTGTAAATGCCGTGACAATGGATGAAACAGGGAACCTTGCTGGTCTGGGTATCTCAATTAATGGAAGTGGGGATGTTACTTGTGGGGGAACAGGGTATGGAAAATACAGCGGAATATATGTTAATTGGAACCAAACAACTGATCTGACTGTTGATTCTTGTGCAATGTATATTGGAGTCGCAAGTGGTGCAATTCTTGATTCTGGGTATAGAGTGAATGCGTCAGGAGACCTCGTCAACTCATTCCATTCATATAATTCCAGCGGGACTATGACTAATGCTATGAATATTGAGGGTGCTCATACGAATGCTTTTGCCCTCCCGGCATCAGGAACGGACCCAGTAGCCGATGGTGCGTTTACCGCAGATACCAGCACGGGTAGAATTGCCATTACTGTTGGTGGTGATACTCGTTATCTGTATTACTATGATTGATAAAAAAAGTTGGATAATTATTGTATTGGTAGTAGCACTATCTGCGGTGATCGCTATAGCTTGGACGTCACGAGAACTTAATAAGCGCGATGCACAAATAGGAATATTATCATATCATTTAGCACAGCTGCAAAAAGTAAAGTAGGCAAATTATGCCAAAAAAATATAGTACAGAATATTTTGCGGACCCAACCACCGCTGATGAGTTGAATTCGATACTCAGGGCGGCAGCCGAGGCTCGGTACAATGAGTATGTCAACATTAAAGTATTGCTCAAGGAATCGGCTGTCATAGTTACTAAACCAGATGCGACATTAGTTAAGCTCGCATACCATTTTAAAGATGGGGAGCTGGTACTTAGCAACGAGGAAATACCCGTCACGCTCAATTATGTTGAGCAATTTGCAGAGGGGGGATTAAAAACAATTGATTTAGATAATGTTGAAGTGTTTAAGGTAAATGGGCAGTCAACGACAGAATTAGGCTATGTCGACCACCCCGAATATAGGAAAGATATGTTGGCTGCCAGTATCGACTTGAAAGAATTGTTCGAGCCGCCATTAACGCTTGGACACCCACCTTCACACTCCGGTTTGCCGAAGTTAGGGATATTAAGAAACCTGCGTGATCACGAATCTAAGATAGGCATTATGGTTGCAGATTTGAAGAATGTTCCTGAGTCTTTAGGCCCGTGGATTCGGAAGAAATTGTATGATAAGGTTTCTCCGGTCATATATAAAAATGTTGTAGCTCCTAGTGGGAAAGTGTATTCCCGTGTAATTCGGTCCCTCGGATTACTGGGAGCTGTACCCCCTCGAATAAAAGAACTCGAGGGCTTACCAGTACAATTCTCGGAGGACGAGGATGTATTATCTGAATTCTGTCAGGGCGGATTAGAAGAACTTCGTTTTGATAAAAATGAATTTGAACCAGAAAAGGAGGAATATGCCATGCCTGAAGAAAAGAAAGTGACAATGAGTGCCGAAGAGCACAAAATTCTGCTTGCGAGAGCAGAGAATGCCGAGAAGTTCGCGGACACCGAGAAGGCGAATGAAGACCTTCAAGCTAAACTCGATGCCGCCCAGAAAGAGAAGGATGAGCTTTCTGAGAAACTCGGAGTAGAAGAGAAGGCGCGTACCGAGATTCTTGAGTCCGGCCGGAAGAAGAAAGTCGAATCTTTCGTCGAGGAAACCAAGAAAGCCGGCAGGATTCTCCCGGCCCAGGGTGATGCGCTTATGGCTGTTGCCGATATCCTGACCGACTCTGACACGTTCGGAGAAGGTGATGCTGCGGTAACTCAGCTCGACGCTCTGATGGCTTTCGTCGGTACCATCCCGGAAGAGTCCGCCGTAAAGTTTGCGGAAATGTCAACGGAAAATGGCGAAGCGCATGACGATGACGAGACGAAAAACAATGCTGCGCCGTCAATGAATGTTGCATGGTTTGGCCGCGCCGAGAAATACGCCGAAGATCACAAGTGTGATTTCGAGACTGCCGCAGTTAAGACTTTTAAGACCGGCGACGAGAAACACGCTGAACTTCGTGATTAATAAGTAACAATAAAAAAAGGAGAAATAGACAATGAGTGAAAATTCTTTTGTAGCAACTGCCTCACAGACAGAATTATCTGGTGTGGCTGAAGGTGCCATTGTTCGGTACAAAATTGCGAAACTCGGAACTGCAAAACAGCAAGTTGCCGCAGCCGGAGCTGGTGAAGCCTGTTTTGGAATTTCGCAGGATGGTGTTGCAACTACCGTGGAAGTTGGTATTGTGGTTGCTGGCACGTCATTCGTTATTGCCGGAGCGGCAACCACGAAAGGCGCATGGCTGAAGTCTGACGAAAATGCCGAAGCGATTGATGCCACTGCTGGCGACGAAGTCGTCGGTAAGTGTTTATCTGCTGCCGGCGCACAGGGCGACAGGATTCCGATTCTAGTACAGCCTCACGTGCTGTCGATGGCCGGAGAATAAAAATATTTTGGTTATCCTTATGGGATGCCGCGTGAAGGTAATGTTACCTTCATAACTATGGTTTGTTGAGTGCCTTGTGGGCGCGACTACGACTACGATTTTTATTGCGAAAATGGAGACGATAAAATGCCTAAAGCAAGTGATGTAAGACGGGACAAAATTCTGACTAACATAGCCATCGGTTATGCACCTCAGAACTTTGTTGCCGAAGTAGTAGCTCCTGTTATTAGTGTAACCGAACAGGGTGGAATTTATTTTGAATACGATCGAGAGGAACTACGATCCGAAGACGATAGACGCGCACCTGGTGGTGAATCGAATGAAATCCAGTGGGATGTAAGTCAGACCTCGTATTACTGCCAGGATTATGCCCTGAAACAGATGCTTCCTGATAAGATCTTGAAGCAAAACGATCTCCCGATTGGCCCGCAGATTACTACTGTGAAAAAAATCACGGAGAAGATTAAGTTGAACCGGGAGAAGGATCTTCAGGCGATTGCGCAGGGTGCCGGCGTGGCAACTTATGATGTTACATCGGAATCTCATATTTGGAGCGGCGCCGACGCCGACCCGGACGCAGATGCTCAGTATGCGATTGGAGCTATTCGTGACCGGACCGGCTTGGTTCCGAACAAGGTTCTGATTTCATGGAGTATCCGTGACGTGCTTGTCCGGTACCTAAAAGCACAGGCCCGCCTGACCTATGGCGAGGCCGCAACCATTAACGATCTACCGCCAATGATGTGGGGTTGCGATGTTATCGTTCCTACACCGGTAGAGAATACCGCGAATCCCGAGCAGGAGGATGTCATTGCTGATGTCTGGTCGGATGAAGTTGTGTTCTTCTATTCCGAGAATGCTCCGTCAGTGATGTCTCTGAGCTTCATGTACACGCTGCGTTATATGCCGTGGGGTGTTAACCGGTGGAGAATCCCATCTCGTAAGGGTGAGTTCTTCGAGGTTGAGCTGGGGCAGATTCAGAAAATGGTTTGCGCGGACTGTGGTGAACGTTTGATTAACGTTATTTAATACCAGGCAGAGTGGGGGTGTTCACACAAGCGCCCCCACTCTATAGCCTTATTCCGTTATGAGTTATTGCACTTTAGCTGAAGATTTCAAGTTTCTTAAAAAAATCATGGTCGGTGCGAACAAGAATCTTAGCACCAGTGAACGTGAATCCTGTGAAGGATATGCCGATGCAATTATTCATGGTAAGCTAAAAAATATTTTTTCATCCCCATATCCGCCACTGATTATTGAAATTGCAGAATTGTTGGCGGCCTCGAAGGCATACAGTTATCTTCATAAGGGAGCTGCCCCCGGTAAGTCTGACTATTCCGAAATACTCAAAAAGGATGCCGACGACTTATTTGACGAATTATTGTCCGGCAAAATTGATTTACGAAATGCTGACGGGACAAAGGTAACAATTACTGCCGGCCCGTTACTTGGTACGAACAAAATAATGTCGCGAGATATAAAAGACAATACCGAAATAATATTTAGGCCGGGCCTTGATTGGGAAGACATGGAAGAAGCCAGCGAAGCCTACGATTATGATTAAGGTAAAGGAAACTCATGTCGGAGCAAATAAGAAAGTTCAAGAACTGAAAACTATAAGTTACGATATTGGCCCGACTAAAGCGTTCCTCGAAACAAAAATAGTTCCGCTACTAAACAGATCATTTAAGAAACAGTTTGAAACGGAAGGTGAGTTTTTTGGCGGAGGAAAATGGAAGCCGTTGGCACCGGCAACAGTCGATGACCGAAACAGATTAAAAAAGAAAAAGGGGTTACGATTTGTTGTAGGATTTTCTGGAGAGCATCCGATATTACAGAGAACCGGAAAACTCAAAAGATCGTTTTATCGCAGCCCAAATCAC
>Ga0222640_1000278_pt1 | contig 16535 bp, 21 predicted proteins | sample AntAcemetagen187_FD_181144 | JGI IMG/M metagenome (GOLD analysis project Ga0222640, IMG submission 181144) | Saline water microbial communities from Ace Lake, Antarctica - #187 | ecosystem: Environmental > Aquatic > Non-marine Saline and Alkaline > Saline | place: Antarctica: Ace Lake... | reverse complement strand
AGATCTACTTTCCGTCCTCGGGGGGAGAGATTGTTAATCATGGAATTATTAAACAAAGGTATTGCTAAAGAACTATTGGATGAAATGGTTAAAGGAAAGATAAAAGAAGTCCCTTTAGCAAAGAAGATATTTTTAAAAAAGGAAAGAGCTTTAGCTAATTTGCCTTTTTTTAAGAAAAGGCAAAAGATGGGTAATTTCTTATTAAGAAGAGGCTTTTCTTACGAAACAGTTAAGAAAATACTTGATGAAAAGATCAAAAAGAAGTAAAATAACTACTGTATTAATGTCTTTAAGGAATATTGGTTTATTTTTGAGATGAAAAAAATTATAGCTATCTGCAAAAAACTACTTAAAAAGATTCGTTAATCTTTCTGGTTTGGTATTGCTTTCCTTATTAAGACATTAAAGTTTGATTATTTTATTTTAGAAAGGATATTATTATGGGAATTTTTGATACATTACTTACTAAACCTATTAGAGAAGAAAAAAATAAAGCTGGAGGAAAACAAACAAAAGCTAAAGGGAAAACAGCCAGAAAAACATCTTCTGAAAAATCAATCGCCCAACAGGTGGTTTTAAGGGCGGCTGAATTAGAACGTCAAGAAGGGGCTTTAAAAGAAAGAGAAAGACTTTTAAATAACAAAGAAGGAGATTTAGATAAACTTCAAAAAGAAGTTGAAGATATTAAAAAGAAAGAAGTTTCTAAATTAGAAAAGATTTCTTCTTTAACTAAAAAAGAAGCTCGTGATTTAATCTTATCAGCCATGGAGAAAAAGATTGCTGATGATGTTGCTCGTCGTATTAAAGAAGGAAAAGATGAGGTTAAGGCCATTGTTGATGAAAAAGCTAAAGAGTTATTTGTCGAAGCTATTCAACATGGAGCAACCGATTGGGTTGCTGAATATACTGTTTCTAGTATTCATCTTCCTGATGAAGATATGAAAGGAAGAATTATTGGTCGAGAAGGAAGAAATATTCGGACCTTTGAAAGAGCAACTGGAGTAGAAATAGAAATAGACGAAACAAATGATATTCGTCTCTCTTCTTTTGATTCAGTTAGAAGGGAAATTGCTCGTCGTTCTATTGAGAAATTAGTTAAAGACAGACGTATTCAACCTTCTCGTATTGAAGAAGTAGTTGAAAAGACGAAAAAAGAAGTTGATAAGATCATGTTCGAAGAAGGAGAAAAACTTTGTCATGCCGTCAAGGTTTACAGACTTCATCCTGATTTAATTAAACTCTTAGGTCGTTTCAAATTCCGTTTTTCTTATGGACAGAACATGATTGTTCATACGTTAGAAGAAACAAAGATTGGTATTCAGCTTGCGCATGAAGTAGGAGCTGATATTAATATTGTCAGATTAGGTTGTTTACTTCATGACATTGGAAAAGTTATTAATGAAGAAGAGGGAACCCATGTCGATTTAGGGGTTAACTTGGTCAGGAAATACAGACTACCTGAAGAAGTAGTAGCTTGTGTTGCTGAACATCATGAAGACAAAGATTTCTCTTCAGCAGAATCTCGTTGTGTTTGGATAGCTGATGCTGCTTCTGGAGCAAGACCTGGAGCAAGGTATGAGCCTCATGAGGAATATATAGAACATATGTCTCAGATTGAAGACATTGCTTCTGATTTCCCAGGGGTTAAAGAAGCTTTTGCTTATCAAGCCGGTCGAGATGTTAGGGTCATGGTTAAGCCAGAAGAGGTCTCTGATGATGAGTTAACGGTCTTAGCTGATAAGATCACCAAGTCATTAGAAGAGAAGGCTTCTTATGCTGGACAGATCAAAGTAACCTGTATTAGAGAGCTACGGGCTTCTGATGTTACCAAGGCTAAATAGCTTTGACAATTTATACTATTTGTAGTAGAATCTCCCTATGACTAAAAAAGACTTAATTAATCTTGTTGCTAGTAAAGCCCATTCTACTAAAAAAGCTGCTGAAGAAGTCATTGATGTTTTTCTATCTGAAGTTTCTAAGTCTTTAGCTAAAGGGGAAAAAGTAGTTTTATCTGGATTTGGGACTTTCAGAGTTGTGAAAGTTAAAGATAAACCTGTCATTATTCCTGGTAGCGGTGAAAAGAGAATGGTCAAAGGACATCGTGCCCCTCGTTTTTCTCCAGGAAAACCCTTAAAAAAATCCGTACGATAAAATACCTCTAAAAAGTTTTTAAAGTTTTTCTATTTTAATTTATTTAAATATTTGGAATTGTGTTGAGGGGAGGAGTAGGGTCTTTGTTTATGGTATCTATATTTGCTATATAGCCTTTAAAGATAGCCTACTCCCGCCTGAGAAATATAGTGTTAAGGGCTTATATTGTTTACCTTAACTACGACTGCTTCTTGCTACCAATACATCAATATCCTTGAAACCACTACCCATTACTTTCATAAACATCATTCCTTTCTTCGTTGAAACCTTAGTGTTAAAACCTAGTTCTCTTGTCGGTTTTAGCTTTTGTCCTCCATCTGCGTTTTAGTTTGGTTAAATCCTCTTGTCGAGCGCATAAGTGCCTCCTTTTTTAGCGTGATGATTCATTCAATGATTTGGCGAGTCAATTATATCCTTTCTCTCAGTATTATTTTAAGAAAGTTTTATATAAGCGCATTTGCTTATTTTTTCTTGCTCACTTGTTCATGTACTAATTTTTATTGTATACTTCTTTTTTTATGAAACAATAACCTTTTTTATTGTTCAAAATCTTTAGCCAATTCTTTTATTTGTCTTTTACGAATAATAAGTTTATCGTCGGAGTCAATAATTGCTTTTGCTTTATCAAAACTTTCTTTTGCTTCTTGAGGGTTATCTTCTTTTAATAGTTTTGCTAAATATATATGACAGCCTGAAGACCATACATGTACAAGGAATGGATCAACTTCGTCAGCATAATCTTCTATTTGTTTTAATCCCTTGAGTATTGTTTCTTTACCTTTTTCTTTTTGATTGTCTTTAAAGAAGGCTTCGCCTAAATGATAATAATAATCTCCCTTTTCTGTATTAGTTCCATGATATTTTTCAATGGCTAATTCATATTGTTTTATAGCCTCTTTATAGCTCTTGAAAAGCATGGCTGTCTTACCAAGATTAAAATAAGAAGAACCAATTATTTCTGTAAGATTATATTTTTCAGCAATAGAAAGACTTGCTTCGGAATCTTTTTGAGCTAAAATAGCATAGCTTTAACAAGACTAGAATAATCTTTTTCTTTCTGGTAATTAAAGATGGCCTCTTCAATAAATTTTAAAGCCTCGAGATGATTGTCTTTTTCTCTCGCTTCTTCAGATAGTTGGTGAAATTTAAGTCCGGAAGAGTTATTTTTTTCATCCATGATCTTAATTATATTATTTTTATTAAAGCTTAGAGTTTCTTCTTACTTTAGCCTCAAAAATAGGTTAAAATATAGGTTATGAAATACTTTGTTAAGACTTTTGGCTGTCAGATGAATGAGGCAGATTCTGAAAAGATTTCTGGTGTTTTGGAAACCAGATTGTACCCCATTCTTTGATTTTTTAAACTACTTTTAATTCCCGTTTTTAGTTATAAGTTATTTACTTATTCTTATATCTAATTAATTAGGCGGAGTATTTTTATTATCAGGAATAATTTTATACTGCACTTCTAATGGGATTTCTGACACAATAGTATATTTTTTTTCTTTCTCTGATTTAACAGATACTTTAAATAAATACATACCATTTTCTGATACTGGAAGACCTTGCACTTTTAATCTAGTTCTTAATCTTTTACTTTCTTTTGGAAATTTTGCTTCATTTATTATCTTTTCTAATATATTTCCTTTGGGGTCAATCAATTTGATACTAATATTAAGATTTATTTCTTTACTTAATTCCTTAGTCCAAAAACTTACTATTTCATAACTGATAGGAAATACAATCTTTTTTTGTTTTTTTAAATCAGTTGTTTTTGGATTATTTATTGGTTTTAGTGTTGAGCTGAGTTTCTCTAATATTCCATGTAAAGAGATAGTGTTATCATCTTGATTGATTACACTTTCCTTACATAAAACTGACCATATGTGTTTTATTTTCATATTGCGTAATTTTCTAAAAAACCAGATATTTTAAAATTTTTAGACACGTCTTTAGTATCCGTTTTTTTAACCGTTTTTTCTAAAGAAATCTTAACTGAAGGAATATCCCAAACTTGTTTATATGTTTTGGTTTCTTTAGGTGTAATTCTAACTTCAACATTAGAATCTAGAGCATCAGCAGCTTTGTTAAGAGTCCTCAGAGAATAACTTTTATAATCTCCACTTTCTAATCTAGCTATATTTGGTTGACTAACACCAATAAGTTTAGCGAATTGTGTTTGAGTTAAGCCTTTATTTTTTCTTAAATTATATAATTGTTGAGCAATGGCAACAGCTTTTTCTGCATCTTTTAGTTCTTTTTTTAAACTTGAATCGCTTGAAACCTTTTTAGAGATATCTTTATAATAACTATTTTTCATTTTTATTTTTCCTTTTTATTTTTTTCCTTTAATAATTTTCTTCCAAAAGCTATTCCACTATTCATACTTCTTCTATCATTTTTAAGATAACCATTCAGTAATTTTATTCCGTCTTTATCATAGCAAAAATTTATTCTAGCTTGTAATGTATTAGACCTTGCCCTTTCTTCAAATAAACCGTTACCCAGTGAGGCGGTAAACGGACGTTTCCTGTTTTGCCTGTTCCTGATATGTTTTAAAATAGTATTTATTTGAATCCATAATTGCTTATGCGACGAAAAAATTCCGTCCAAAAACTCTTTGGCATACTTTCTGCCATTAAGAGATTTGTAATAATCAATTTCATCTTGCATTCATCCTCAACAATTATACCATATTTGGTATATATAACCACAATCTTATATTATAATTTTTTATTGGAGTTGTAAATAGGGAGATAAAAATTTAAAAAAAAACCTGTTTAATCTAAAAGAGCTTTTTTCTCCCAATAATGGTATTTTCAGCAAAACCACGCTCATACTTCATATAATCAATATATTTATTTATGTATTTATCAATCTTCATTTTCTCCTTACTTTAGCCTCAAAAATAAGTTAAAATATAGTCTATGAAATACTTTGTTAAAACCTTTGGTTGCCAGATGAACGAGGCAGATTCTGAAAAGATTTCTGGTGTTTTGGAAAAGAAAGGTTATAAATTGGTTTTAAAACCAGAAGATGCTGATTTGGTGGTTATTAATAGTTGCTCTGTAAGAGAATCAGCAGAGAATCGTGTTTTTGGATTAGTTAATAATTTAAATAAGTTAAAGAAATCTCCTCACATTATTTTGACTGGTTGTATGGTTGGCTCAGCTAGAGAAGATAGGCGTCGTTACTCTATTTCTGAATTAAAGAAAAAACTTCCTAACGTTGATGAATTTAAATTGATTAGAGAATTGGTTGATTCAACTGTTCCTAAAAGAAAAAATAAAACTTCTGTTTTAATTCCAATAATGAAAGGTTGTAATAATTTTTGTTCTTATTGCGTTGTCCCTTATGGAAGGGGAAAAGAAAAAAGTTTTCCTTTAGATGAAATTCTTTGTGAAATAGAGAGATTGGTTGAGGATGGCTGTAAAGAGGTTGTTTTATTAGGACAGAATGTTAATTCTTATTATGATGATAAGGCAGGGAAGTCCTTTGCAAATTTATTAAAAAAAGTTCATGGGGTTAAAGGAGTTGAAAAGATTTCTTTCTTAACTTCTAATCCTTGGGATTTATCTGATGAGATTATAGAGGTTATGAAGTTACCTAAGATTGATCGTTATTTACATTTACCTGTGCAATCGGGTGATGATGAGATATTAAAGAAAATGAATCGTTCTTATAAAATAAAAGATTATCTTAATTTAGTTAAAAAGATTAGAAAAGAGATTCCTGATATTAAGATAGGGACTGATATTATCGTTGGTTTTCCAGGAGAAACTAAAGAACAATTTGAAAATACCGTTAAGTTATGTAGAAAAGTTGGTTTTGATAGAGCCTTTGTAAATCGTTATTCTCCAAGAAAAGGAACAGCAGCTTTTAAACTGAAAGATGATGTTCTTCCTCCAGAAAAGAAAAGAAGATGGAAAATTTTGGATAATTTAATCAATTAAACAGAATTACTCCTTTACATTATTAAGTTTGTTGTTAAAATCTAAAACATAATTTTTATGAGTGGTATCTTTGGAGTTCTTTCCAAGAAAGATTGTCGTCAGACCCTTTTTTATGGGACTGACTATCATTCTCATCTAGGGACTAAAAAGGCTGGTTTGGTTGTTTTTAGCCGAGGCTTTTCTCGTTGTATTCATGACATTTCTACTTCTCAGTTTAAATCAAAATTCATTGAAGAGATTTCTAAATTAAAAGGTAAAAAGGGTATTGGGGTTATTAGTGATTTTGATCCTCAACCAATAATTGTTTCCTGTTCTTTTGGTAATTTTGCTTTAGTGACCGCTGGCCTTTTAAGAAATAAAAATAGTCTAGCTAAATCTATTATGAAAGTTGGAGGAAGCTTTTCTGAAATGAGTGGTGGTGAAATTAATACTACCGAAGTGATAGGAAAGCTTATCGCTAGAAAAGATGATATTATTTCTGGTATTGAATATATGTTTGAGCAGATTAAAGGTGCAATGTCCTTATTAGTTTTATCTAAGGAGGGAATTTATGCTGCTCGTGATAAAAGTGGTAAGACAACTTTGGTTGTTGGTCGCGATAAAGATTCTTTAGTTATTACTTCTGAGACATGCGCTCTTCCCAACTTAGGTTTTAAACCAATTAAAGAATTTAAACCCGGTGAAATAGTTTTCTTTAATAAAAATGGGTTAAAAAGTAAGAAAATAGTTGGTGTAGAAAATAAGCTCTGTTCTTTTTTATGGATTTATACCGGTTGCCCAGCATCTTCTTATGAAGATATTAATGTTGAGATGGTTAGAGAACGTTGTGGAGCTAATTTAGCCAAAAGGGATAAGGTTAAAGCCGATTTGGTAACTGGAGTTCCTGATTCTGGGATTGCTCATGCCGTAGGTTATGCCAAAGAAGCTAAAATTCCTTATGAACGTCCTTTAATTAAATATACTGATGGCTATGGTCGGAGTTATGCTCCACCCTCACAGGAAATAAGAAATAAAATTGCCAAATTAAAATTAATTCCCGTTGGCAGTGTTATCGAAGGAAAAAAAATTGTTGTTTGTGATGATTCTATTGTTAGGGGAACCCAATTAAAAAATCAGGCCATTGAAAAATTATGGAAAAACAAAGCCAAAGAAATTCATGTTCGTATTGCTTGCCCTCCTTTGATGTTTCCTTGCCCTTATCTTTTATCAACCAGAACTAAAAGGGAGTTAGCCGCCAGAAGGACCATTAAAAAATTAATGGGGAAGAAAAAAATAGATATTGAACAATTCCTTGATGATAAATCTCCTTCTTATAAAAAAATGGTTGAAGCGATTAGGAAAGAATTAGGAGTTACTTCGTTAAGTTATCAAACAGTTGATGATATGGTCAAAGCCATAGGACTACCCAAAAACAGACTTTGTCTTTACTGTTGGACAGGAAATAACTCTTCAGAAATCAAAGATAAAAAATAAAAAGTTTTTTAAAAACTTGGTTTTTCTTCAGGTTTTGTTTCTGTAGGTTCAGCCATTGGTGTTTCTGAAGCTGGAGCAGAAGTACTTTCTGCTGGTGGAGCCTCAGATACAGGTGTTTCAGTAATTGGAGAACTTTCAGTTTTTGCTTCTGGTGCAGCTTCAGCTTGTTCTTCAACAACAGCCATAGGTTGACCACAACAAACTAATTCACCAATACCAGCTTCGACAATTTTTGCTACATTACCACAAATATTACATTTGTATGATTTATTTAATTCAGCCATTTTATTTTGACCTCCTTTCTAAATTAACATTTTTTAATAAAGCTCATATCTTAATTGAAAGAAATTTTTCTCATGATTACAAGAGGGGCATTCTATTGGAGGCTGTTTTCCGAAGCTAGTATATCCACATTTACGACAGACCCACATAACATCTTTATTTTTCTTAAAGACAGTTTTGTCTATTACTATTTTAAGAAGTTTTTTATAACGGTCTTCATGATGTTTTTCAGCAATAGCAATAGCTCTTAATCTATTAGCAATATCAGGGAATCCTTCCTTATCAGCTGTTTCGGCGAACCCAGGGTACATTTTAGTATGTTCATAATTTTCTCCAGCAATAGCTGCCTTGATATTATCTTCTGTTTTTCCCAAAACAGTTGGAGCTTCAGCTTCAATAACGATAGGATTTTGATCTTTCTTAATTTGATTAATTAATCTAAAGAGCCATTTGGCATGTTCTCTTTCATTATCAGCGGTGATCAAGAAAAGTTCTGAGATTTGGTCATAGCCTTCTTTGTAGGCAATTTTAGAGTAAAGAGTATAACGATTACGAGCTTGGCTTTCGCCGATAAATGCCTTGGTAAGATTTTGAAGTGTTTTTTTCATTCTCTTACTTATTTTTAGCATATTTTAAAAAGGATATCAACGCGCTATAATTCAGGCATGGAAAAATTACTTATTGTTTGTGGCCCTACAGCGACTGGAAAAACTAATTTAGCCTTAAAGTTGGCTAAAAGATTTAATGGAGAGATTGTTTCCTTTGATTCTCGGCAAGTATATAAAAGTATGGATATAGGAACTGGTAAGGATATAAAAGGGTATGAATTTAAAAATGGTTTTTATGTAGTAAAAGGGATTAAAATTTGGCTTTATGATTTGGTCAGTCCGAATTATCGATTTAATGTGGTCGATTTTATCAAAGAAGCTAAAAAAGTAGTTGGTGATATTTGGAAGAGAAACAAGTTGCCGATTTTGGTAGGGGGAACTGGTTTCTATCTTCAAGGATTAATCGAAGATGTTGAGAATCTAGGTGTTCTTCCAGACTTTGAATTAAGAGAAGGATTGGATTCCTTGTCTTTAATTGATCTTCAAGACAAGTTAAAGAAATTAAATTTTCAAAGATGGGGGAAAATGAATGATTCTGATCGAAAAAATCCTCGTCGTTTAATGAGAGCAATTGAAATTTCTTTAAATAAAAATGAAACCGAAAAGATAGAACCTTTAAAAGCTAATTGTTTAAAAATTGGTTTAAAAACTTCTTTGAAAGATCTTTACAGTTTAGTTGATAAGAGAGTTGAGCAAAGAGTAAAAGATGGAGTAGAGAAAGAAATAAAAATATTGATGGATAGTGGTTATGATTTTAAAAACTCTGCCTTAGGAACAACTCTTGGTTATAAAGATTGGGAACCTTACTTTTTAGGTAAAAAGAAAAAGGACAAAGTTATTGTTGATTGGAAAAATTTTGAACATGGTTATGTTCGCCGTCAACTTGCTTGGTTTAAAAGAGATAAAGATATTAAGTGGTTTGACATTTTAGGTAGCAAATGGCAAGATAAAGTAGAAAGAACGGTTTCTCTTTGGTATACTAAAAAAGATGATGCCCAGAAAGATTGAGATCTCCCATCGTACTATTATTTTCGCTGTCTTCTTCCTTTTGTTTTTATGGTTAATTTGGTATTTAAGAAGTGTTATTGTTCTTTTATTCTTTGGTATTATCCTGATGGCAGCTTTGAATCCTTTAGTTGATAGGCTAGAAAGATGGCATATACCTCGGGTTCTATCAATCGTTGTTATCTATATTCTGATTATTGGTGCTTTAAGTTTGGTTATTGCTGGTGTTATTCCTCCTTTGGTTGAGCAGACACAGACATTACTTTCTAGATTGCCTTCTGATTTTGATTCTTTTAATTGGTTGGGTGTTAATCAAAAAGTAGTTGATAGTCAAATTAATCAGTTTTTAGAGAAATTTAATATTTTTTCAGGTGGGGTTATTAAAACTATTGGTGGTATCTTCCAAAATATCTTAAACTTTATTATTTTTATTGTTATTAGTTTTTATCTTCTTTTACAAAGAAAGAATCTAGATAGATTTTTAGTCAAATTTTTGGGTTCAGAACAAAAAACAGGAGCGAGAATTGTGGACAAGATTGAAACAAGATTAGGTGGTTGGGTAAGAGCAGAACTTCTCTTAATGTTTATTGTTGGGTTACTTTCTTATATTGGCTTGCGATTATTGGGTATTGAGTATGCTTTGCCTTTGGCAATTTTTGCTGGGGTTTTGGAGATTATTCCTAATATTGGTCCTTTTATTTCTGCTGTTCCAGCTGTTTTGGCAGGATTAATTCTTGGTCCTTGGACAGCATTGGCTGTCGCTGCTTTGTACTTTTTAATTCAACAGTTTGAAAACCAATTTATTGTTCCACAAATTATGGCCAAGGAAGTGGGGATTAACCCTTTGGTTGTTATTCTTTCTTTAATTGCTGGATTTAAATTAGCCGGAGTAGTTGGAGCTATTCTAGCTGTTCCAGTTGTTCTTCTGATTGAAATAATTCTTTCTGAAGTTTCTTCCTCTAAGAGATTTAAGAGACTTTAAACCTTTCCATAAAAAAACGCCTGAGAAACCAGTAAGCCAGATCCTGTTTTATGCAGCCATCTATCTTTGCCCTCAAACTTTAGCACTTGGGAAGACCCCTACAAACGTGCCGATCGGAGGTTGCAGCGGGGAGGGTTGCCTCTTTTCACTCTCTGCCTTTAAGATTTAACTTAAAGATGAGTCGTAGTCTCTGTGGCCCTATCTAGCCGTAAACTACTAAAAGTTTACAGTGCCTTGGTTACCCAAAGCCACCCTGTCTTCTGCTGTCTGGACTTTCCTCTCACCGAAACGGTGAGCGACTGCTCAGTTCCTCAGGCGACATTATTATAGCAAAAAAAGCCCCATTTTTCAAGCCTTTTTGTTTTTAGGTTGCTTCTTTGCAATCTTGCCTTTAGAATGAAGACAATGTCTTGGTTTCAAGTTTTTTTCTTATCTATAGTTCAAGGTTTAACAGAATTTTTACCTGTTTCTTCTTCGGGACATCTAGTTCTATTCCAAAAGATTTTTGGTTTAAAACCACCGATCTTATTTGATATTTTTGTTCATGTCGGAACTTTAGGAGCGATTATTTTTTACTTTAAAAGGGAATTAAAGAAGCTGATAATAGGTATATTAAAAAAAGAAAACAAAAGTTTATATTTTTTCCTTTTGATTGTTATTGGAACTATTCCAGCAGTGATTGTAGGGCTTTTATTAGAAAAGAGAATTGAAATGATTTTTGATTCTTTTAGATTAGTAGGGATAACCTTATTAATTACCGGAATTTTACTTTTGTTAACCAATATATATAAAGGTAGGGCTAAGAAAGATAAAGTAGCTTTTTCTAATTGGAAAGATGCCTTGTTTGTTGGTATTTTTCAGGCTTTGGCTATTTTACCCGGTATTTCTCGTTCAGGAGCAACTATCTCGGCAGGGTTGTTTAGAAAGTTTGATAGAAACTTAGCTTTTAAGTTTTCTTTCTTTTTGGCTATTCCAGCCATTATGGGGGCATTAATATTACAAATTCCTGATTTGATAAATTATTCAAGTAATTCAATGAACCAAGCCTTAATAGGGATGATTATTGCAGGGATAGTTGGAGTTTTTGCCTTAAAGATTTTAAAGAAAGTTTTAATAAATTCAAGACTGCATGTTTTTGCTGTCTATTGTCTACTTCTAGGAGCAGGGGTTTTGTTTTTTAGCTAATTCTTTTATTTTTTCAAACAAAAACCCAAACTTACACTTTAAAAGGAGTAAGAGGGTTTTTGCTGGTTTTAAATCTTTCGATTATGCACCAATTCTAAACATTTTTGTGCCGCAAACTTCACAAGTAGCCTTTCGTGCAGGCTTACCATTTTTGAGGGTAACTTTTTCGACATCTTTACCTTCTCTTTTAGCGCGACATTTTACACAATAAAAATCTGCCATTGTTCTTCTTCACCTCCTCTCTTTCTTTGGACAGGAAGAATAATCTACCTTAGGTATAAGTATATCACCGTTTCGAAGCTAATGATGATTAAGGCAAGCATAAGTGTTTTGAGTAGGTCTTTCTTGATTAGCTTCAAATCACCTAAAAAGGCCGTATTATCAACATTTTTTTGTTTCTGAACCTGAATAGGTTCGAGTTTTGGCTGTTCTAAAATTGCCTCTTGACTAGGTTTATTTTTTTTGAATTCAACAGGGGTTTTAGCTTGTTGACTTTGAAGTTGCCTTTTAAGCTGAAGAATGATTTTTTCTTTACGAGTCTTGCGTTTTTTAACCATTTTCTAATTGACATTAGCATGAAAGATTCCTAAAATCAAGTTATGATCGGATTTGATCAACTGGTAGCTATCGTTTTGGGGCTCATTTTTTTTTGGCTAGTATTTTTGTCAGTTATCTTTTATAATCTTTATAACCATTATCGTAAGCTAGGTAAGGGTATTGCTAAAAAGGATTTGAAGTCGATTTTGGAAGAGCTTTTAAATAATTCTGAAAAAGAAACTAAGAGAATTGATGAGCTTTTTGAAAAAATAAACAAGCTTCAAAAAGATAATGTCTTTAATATACAAAAAGTAGGGTTGGTCAGATTTAATCCTTTTTCTGAGACCGGTGGTAATCAAAGCTTTTCTTTAGCTTTGCTTGATGGTGAAGATAGCGGTTTTGTTATTACAAGTTTGCATAGTCGAGAGATAACAAGAACGTATGCTAAAGAAGTTAGTAAAAGTAAACAAGAAGGTTATGAGTTGTCGGTTGAGGAGAAAAGAGCAGTTAAAAGTGCTAAAAGAATAAAATGATGAAAAATAAAAAATTAGTTTTAATTATTGGCGGTATACTACTATACTTAGCTTCTTCTGGTATTTCTTTTGCTTTGTTTAATTATCTAGGTGGTCCTTCTTTAGGCTTACTTTCTCCATTACATGATGGTAAGGGTGGTTTTATTATTGATCCTGAAGCTCCTAAAACAGAAGCATGTCCTTTAAATGGAAAAATGTTTAGTAAGGCCGAACGTAGAATTTGGGAAACAAGACGTCCCTTAACAGTTATGATTGAAAATCATGCCGAATCACGTCCTCAATCAGGGCTATCTTCGGCTGATATTGTTTATGAAGCGATAGCTGAAGGTGGAATTACTCGTTTCTTGGCTGTCTTTTATTGTGGAGCAGGTCAAGAGGTAACTATCGGGCCGGTTCGTTCAGCCCGAACTTACTTTATGGATTTTGCTTCAGAATATGGAGATTATCCACTTTATGCTCATGTCGGTGGAGCTAATAAACCCGGTAAGGCCGATGCTTTAGGGCAAATTGGTGATTATGGTTGGTTAAGAAAAGGCAATGATATGAATCAATTCTCTTTAGGGTTTCCAGTTTTTTGGCGAGATTATGAAAGACTAGGTCATCCAGTAGCGACTGAACATACCATGTACTCAACGACACAAAAACTTTGGGAAGTGGCTAAGAAAAGAGAATTGACTAATGTTGATGATGAAGGAAATGCTTGGGATGAAAATTTTGTTGTTTGGAAATTTAAAGATGATAAAAAAGAAGAAGACAGAGGGAATGTTGATAAAATCAGTTTTGAGTTTTGGGAGAATGGAACAGACTACGCTGTTAACTGGAAATATGATAAAGAGAGCAATCAATATGCAAGAACTAATGGTGGTAGTGGTTACATAGATAAAAATGATGATTCTCAAGTCAAAGCTAAAACAATCGTTGTTCAATATATGAAAGAAACTGGTCCAATTGATGAGTTAAAACATCTTTTGTATAGGACGATAGGATCAGGTAGTGCGGTTGTCTTTCAAGATGGAGAGGCCATTAAAGGAACTTGGGAAAAAGATGAACGAGAGTCAAGGACAACCTTTGCTGATAGTAAAGGCAAAGAAATCTCATTTAACGGTGGACCTATTTGGATTGAAATTATTCCTATAGGAAGTGAAGTTAGTTATTAACATCAAAGAATTATGCTTCAAGACCTGATGGTATCTAAGGTACGAGTCAAACTGCTCCAGACCCTTCTTTCCCAACCAAAAGAAATGTTTTATATTCGCCAGTTAGTTCGTCTTTTAAAAGAGGAAATTAATGCTGTTAGAAGAGAACTTCAAAGAATGGAAAGATTAGGGATGGTTAAGAAGGAGAACAGAGGGAATAGAATCTACTACTGGTTTAATAAAGACTATCCTCTTTATCAAGATTTAATTTCCTTAGTTTCAAAAACAGTTGGTTTAGGTGGAGAAATTGTTAAAAGAAAGGGGAAATTAGGTAATGTTAAATTCGCTCTTTTGTCAGGTAAAATGGCGCGAGGTTTAAAGACAAGGGAAGACGAGGTTGACTTGTTGGTTGTGGGTGAGATTGACATGCAGAAATTATCGAGTATTGTTAAAGAAACGGAAAAAGAAATAGGTAGGGAAGTCAATTACAGTGTTATGACTAGAGAAGAATTTAATTTCCGCAAAAAAAGAAGAGATCCTTTCTTATTGGGAATTTTATCGTCATCAAAAGTAATGTTAATTGGAGATGAAGAGGCTTTTTCTGAAGAATAGTTTTAAAAATGAGTAGACAAAAGATAATTAAGACTGGTAATAGTCTAGCTGTCACTATTCCTTCAAGGTTTGCTCAATCATTAGGGCTTAAATCAGGTGGTGATGTTGAAGTTGAGATTGAACCAGAAACAGGTCAAATTGTTTATACTTTTTCGGGGACTAAGCAACTGCCACTTTCTCAGGGCCTCTTAAGAAAGAAAAAAAATAAAAAATGAAAAATCGTCGTTTACTTTGGTTTATTATTATTCTAACCTTAGTTTCTTTATATGTTTCTTTACCTGGAGTAATTCCGGTTAAATTTTCTTTTAGAAATTTTAGTATTGATCAAGAGATTAAAAGACCTGCTTTAAATTGGAAAGCAGGTAGTTTTAGTTTAAAAAGAGATCTGGAAATTAAGAAAGGAATTGATTTAGCTGGTGGGGCTCATTTAGTTTTTCAAGCCGATATGGCCGAGGTTAAAAAAGAAGATCAAAAAGCAGCCATCGAAGCTTCTAGGGATAATATTGAAAAAAGAGTTAATCTTTTTGGAGTAACAGAACCAGTTATCCAAACTTCTAGGGCTGGCGATGATTATCGTTTAATTGTTGAGCTTGCAGGAGTCGAAGATATCAACACGGCCGTTGATTTAATTGGTCAAACAGCTCAATTAGATTTTAGAGAACTAGAAGAAGAAGCAACGGCGGCGGCGACTATCTTTGATTTTAAACAGACTGGTTTAACGGGAAAAGATTTGACTAAAGCCGAAGTTAAATTTGATCCAAACACAGGTCAGCCAACAGTTGGGTTAATATTTTCTTCAGAAGGAGGAACGAAGTTTTCTGAAATTACCGGTAGAAATATTAGTAAACAGGTGGCCATCTTTTTGGATGAATTTCCAGTTACAGCTCCAACAGTACAGGAAAGGATTACTACTGGAGAGGCAATTATCAGTGGCGAATTTACAATTGAAGAAGCAAAACAATTAGTCATTCAGTTAAATGCTGGGGCTTTACCTGTTCCAATAACTCTTATTGAACAGCGTAATATTGGAGCCACTCTGGGGGCTGATTCAGTCCAAAAAAGCGTTAACGCTGGTTTAATTGGTTTATTGATGGTTATCGTTTTTATGATTTCTTATTATGGAAAACTTGGTGTTTTAGCCAGTTTAGCTCTCATTGTTTATGGTTTGGTAACTTTAACTATTTATAAATTAATTCCGATAACTTTAACTTTGCCTGGAGTAGCTGGTTTTATCTTGTCGGTGGGGATGGCCGTTGACGCTAATATTTTAATCTTTGAAAGAATGAAAGAAGAAATAAGAGATGGTAAACCAAGAGCCATGGCCGTAGAGCTTGGTTTTGGCAGAGCTTGGGATTCGATAAGAGATGCTAACGTGGCCACTTTAATTACCTGTTTTATTTTGTTTAATCCTTTTAATTGGTCATTTTTGAATAGTTCAGGAATGGTGAGGGGTTTTGCTTTGACATTAGGGTTGGGAGTTATTTTAAGTTTATTCACTGGAATTGCCGTTACTCGAACATTATTGAGGACTTTTACTAAAGCGGAGGTAAAAAGATGATTAGATGGATGAAATTTAAATATCTTTATTTTTTAATATCAGCTTTGGTTATTATCCCAGGAATTTTCTCCTTGATTCGTTTTGGTTTAAAACCTTCCATTGATTTTACTGGAGGGACTTTAGCTGAATATAAATTTGAAGAACAAGTTGAAAAAGAAAAGATAGCCGAAGTTTTAGAAAAAAATGAATATCATTTAAGTTCTATTCAATCTTCAGGAGATAATACTTATCTTCTAAGACTTCCTCCAATAGAAAATGGCCAAGACTTAAAAATAATAGAAGTTTTGGAAAGTGAATTAAGTCAAGCACCCATAGAGCTTCGTTTTGAAACGGTTGGCCCAACTTTAGGGAAAGAGCTTTTAATAAAAACAATTGTGGCGATTATCCTAGCGGCTGGATTCATTGTCGGTTATGTTACTTGGCGTTTTAAAAATGCCAAATTTGGAGTTTGTGCCATTTTAGCAATGTTCCATGACACTTTAGTTTTAATTGGTATTTTTTCTTTACTGGGGCACTTCTTG
>Ga0222640_1000268_pt1 | contig 16772 bp, 14 predicted proteins | sample AntAcemetagen187_FD_181144 | JGI IMG/M metagenome (GOLD analysis project Ga0222640, IMG submission 181144) | Saline water microbial communities from Ace Lake, Antarctica - #187 | ecosystem: Environmental > Aquatic > Non-marine Saline and Alkaline > Saline | place: Antarctica: Ace Lake... | reverse complement strand
AGGCTGCGCTTCAAGCGCGAGCTGCGGCAGAAGCCAAAGAAATAGCAGATGCAAAAGTTGTGGCAGAAGCCCAGAGGGATGCCCAAGCTCAAGAAATGACTGCGGCCCAAGCTGCGGTAGATGCCCCGGCGACGTGGGGAAATGCGCAAGCAGCGGCAGAAGCTGCGCTTCTAGTCTTCACGGCAGAATCTGCGGCAGAAGATAGGGCATACACACCACCTGGCGTTCTTCCTGATGATATGACAGAAGGTGATATTATTTTGGGCAAAATAAATCAAGCGCTGGTGGCGCTCAAGGCTTATCCTGAGGGTAATGCTGAACGCATTGCAGAGATGGAGAGATCTCTGGCGAATGCGATGATAAAATATCATCCTGAGCAGCAGTATACGAAGGATCAACGAGAGAACTACGATGAGGCAAAGGCCGAAAACATAAAGCGTTATGTAGAGGCCGTTGGCGAGGATGGTAGGGCTGGTATTGTCGGGGAGCAGGTTGCCAAATATAGCGACAAGATGGAACAATACATGAACCCCACGCAAGAGATGCTTGTTAGCCAAGTTCCTTTTACAAATATGATGGACACCATTAACAGCAGGACAAACCAGCGTGAGCTGGATATTCGAAACGATTGGCAAAAGGCCGGAGCAGCACAGCAGCAGGGGCTTACAAATTTGGGGATGTCAAACACAACTGTTGCGCCAACGATGGCTGCGGGCAATAGTCGATATATGCAAGAGGACTTGAATAGAAACGCTGATAGTGTTACAGGCATGAAGCTGGGAGTTCATCAGCTCCAGCAGGGGCAAAATGCGAGCTACGCAAACATGTATGCAAATAAGTTAGGGCAGTCCGAACAGAACCAATACAACGCGATATTAGGCCGAGAAGATCCTTATCCAGACGCAAACTTGTATGCAAATTTGATGCAACAGTGGGGGGCAAGCGACGCTCCGGGTCCGGTTTACGACCACGACTCGACCTCTATTTTTGATGATATTCAAGACGTATTCGGAATCGATACGGATAAAATTACGGATAAAGTTACGGATAAAGTTAGAGAAGTCTTTCATATATAGAAAAATATAGTCAAACTAAATAAGAACGGAGACACATCATGTCTATTGTAGTGGGACACAGCCCAACATCTTCGTTGGGAGGACTTGCCAGTCAAGTTGGATACAACCAGGCGGCAAGAGAAGCACAGGCTCAGGAAGAGCAGTGGAAATTTCAAAGGGGTATGCAAGACCAAGCATTCCAGAACCAAGTAAAGGGTATGCTGTTTGAAAATACAATAGGAGCAGTTGGAACCGCTGTTGGTGCCGCTGCTGGTGGGTCTACGGCTGGAGCCGCTGCTGGTGGGTCTGCTGCTGCTGGAGCTACAGGTTTTTTGTCCAACATTCTTGGCGGCAAAATGCAATCAAACCAAGCCATCGAACAACAGCGTCAGACGGCTAAGTTTACGACTCAACAGAATAACCAATTGGCGGATATTCGACAAAAAAGAGAGCGCTTGCGAAACGACACCACATTTACCCCCAGACAACAACAAGAAGGTGATCTAGAACTCGCAAGAATGGAGTACGGTATCGGTCCGATCAAAGTAGACATGGACCCCAGCCCCCATCCTAAAGGTCAAGAGCCTGGAGGAGATAGCTGGTTCACTGCTGCTGGAGCCGAGCGTGTGCGAACTACGAAAGGAGAAGTAGATGAACTTGTTGCTGGCATTAGCTTTGACGATTATAACAAAGCTCTGGAAACAGGAATTAAGTTCCTGACGAAAGAAGTTTGGAGTCCTAAGGCCCAGATGATGGAAAAGATTTCTCCAGAACCAGAAGACTTAAAGAAATGGGTGAACGGATATCTTGGCGATTTAATTGACTTTAAAAGAAACGGTCCAATATCTCCTCCTGTTGCGCCAAAGGCTACCGCACCTCCGCCGCAAGCACAGGCAGCTCCTGCTCCACAAGCGGCAGCGCAACAACAAGCAGCGCAGCAACAGGCAGCGCAACAACAAGCTAAGGGTGGCAAAGGAGCGGTTTCCATTAGACAACGTACCGACATGGCTCTTAATGCCGCACAAAACGTACCTCCAAGCGTAGCAAAGGAATTGCGTGAAATAGCAAGCGACATAGACAACGAAACAGACGATCTAAAAAGACGCAAGCTTTATATGCAGTTTAGACAGGTAAGAGAAACTGCAAAAAAGAGAGAGACTTCGTTCCTTGATCCAGAAGTTGAGAACCAAGCTTTGTCGGTATTCAGTAAAGTCGAGGCGGCCCTTACACCTAAACAAAAAGAAGACTTTGAAGGTGTCTTGCATAAAGCAAAGTTCATGAAAAATGTTAAGCTCCGGGAAAGGGCTGTTGAAGACCTTCAGATAGAAATTAAAACACTGGAGAAGATTGCTTTTTACTTATCAATGCAGGGCGCCGAACAACAAGCACCGCAAGGAGGAGACAACTTCCCTCTTCTTAAAGACCCCTTCTCGGTTCCTAAAAACCCCGAAAAGATATACGACTTCAAAAAAGAGTTCTTAAATAGGACTGGAGGCAAGTAAGTCTAATGCCAAACCCAGATACCCAAGTAAGAGATGTTCCTGCTGCTGGAAATCCGTTTGATAATTGGCCTGAACCCACATGGTTAAAAAGGGCGGAAGAAAAACAACGAGCCCTTGATTTTGTCAAAAAGGCTTATGGTATATCTGAAAGAATCGAAAAAAGCGATGAGAAGGGCATTAAATCCTTCCTCGACATGAAGCGCGATCTTGACGGTTGGACCCCAAAGCATGTTGAGTTATTTAAGGCGGTTCATAAAGATTATGCCTTAAACCCAGAACGAAACAAAGCGCGTGTTGAAAAAGAGATTATTGATATTTATTCTGAGGCATACTCGAAACAAATTCCTCTTGTGCGAGACGTTATAATGGGTGTCTACATGGGGCGGCAGAACCTTTTCTCTTTAGCTGCCCGCCCGTTCTCTGGCGAAACTGCCGACGAGATGAATTACAACGTAAACCTAATTGGTCAAGCTGCGGCTCAGTCCGACAAGGACTCGCTTTTTGGTAGGCTCGGTGGAGACGTGCGAGGTGCCACTAGTTCTATTTACCAGGCTGCTACTCTTGGCGCTACTGGCGGCGGTGCTGCCGCTGTTATCGGGGGCTTTGCCTTAGGTGAAATGAACCAGGCAACTAGCGAGGCAAACAAAGCCGGGTTAAAAGGCAAAGAGAAGTGGGCCTACATTGGACGCGCCGGGGCTATTGAGGGACTTATTGCTGGAGGCTTTCAACTTGCAGGATGGGGTGGTTTTGAAAGCATTATGGGCGGCACCAGGCAACTTACCCGCGCGGGGCTTAAAGAGGTTTTCAAGCGCACCGGAGTCTCTCTATTGCAGGAGCTTCCAGAAGAAGGTTTAACCGAAATACTGCATGGGTTCAACAATGCCATGTCGTTACCAGGCCAAGAGCCAATGACGCTGGAGCGTGGTTTAAAAATACTTAAAGACACGACCATCCAAACAACCCTTGCCGTTGGCGCTTCGGGTGCGTACCAGGGCATAAAATCACAGTCTTATCTCAAACAAAAAGACAAGATGATGCCGGGGCTTTCTCAGCGGTTCGGTATTCCTGAAAGTGTTGTTAATGATATGTACGACAGGGCCGCCAAGAAATCTAAGACTGGCGAAGACTTTCAGATTATGCTGGGGCAAGAGCTGACTAAAACACCGGAGGGCGTACAGCAATGGGCGAGAGATAATTTAAAGCAAGCTCAAGGGCTTATAGATCAAGACTCCACCAGTCGTACCCCGTTTAATGAAGCGGGCTTACCCAAAATGAAAGGTCCAGAGCGAGCAGCTTTTCTCGGCGAACTTAAAAAGCACGAGATGGCGATTGGGCATTTGCTGAAGATTAAGGACATCTATAAAGAGACAGAACATCGGGCCCAACAGCAGGCGGCGGAGTTTGAAGAAAAGCCTGAGCCTGTTACTGAGACAGGAGAGTTGACGGAGCGCTTAGAGGCAGAGGTTAAGCCGGAACCAGTGGTCGAGGAGGCACCACAAGAGGCACCACAGGTCCAAGACGTTAAAGGGTATATTGAGAAGGCCCGCGCTGAATTAGACGAGACGGGGGCTGTAAGTGTTGCCGGAAAAGACTATAAGATAGTTAGTGTTGCAGAAGGCGTATTCAAATTAGAGATAACAGAGGATGGGCGAAAAATAGCATCGGATATGCGAGGCGGTAGCTCCTCACGGGAAGAGGCCATCTACCGAGCCGGTAAAGACTTTGAAAGAGACGCCGCTCTCATTGAGGCAGAGTTGACGCCGAAGGTCGAAGAGAAGGTCCAGGAACCAACCAAAGAAGTTGAGGTTGTACCGGAACTAGAGGCCAAGCCTGAGATCAAGCAGGAAACTGAAGAGAAGGGTTTGGTGATAGAGCGCTTAGAGGCAGAGGTTAAGCCGGAACCAGTGGCCGAGCCGGAGGTTGTTCAAGAGCCTATTGAGAGCGAAGGTAAAAAGTTAGCGCAAGAGATAGAGGAAGAAGTCCAGGAGCCCATAGAACAGCCTAAGAAGAAGCTGAAGAAAACCGAAGAGGTCAAGCAGGCTGAAGAGGCAAAGAAGGTAAGGCAAAAGGCGAAGCTCCAGCCCAAGCAGGAAACTGAAGCAGAGGTTGAAGCAGAGGCAGAAGAAGAGGTTGAAGAAGAGCGGAAGATTTCTGAAACCGACAGACAGGTATTCGAAGGCATTCCGCTGGCTTGGGTTAAGACTGAAGATATTCAAGCATCGGCACCGGGAATGAATATTAAAAAGGACGCAGATCCCGTAACCGGAATCGTTCCTGGAAAAGAAATACAGGGTGATATCAACACGATTGGGCTTGCGCCTATTGTTGTATGGGATCGTCTTGATGGCACGCTTGTTATTGCAACAGGCCGACATCGTTTAGATTTCTATCGCAGAAAAGGCTTGGAATATATTAAGGTTCAAATAGTTAAAGAGTCCGAGGGTTTTACAGCGGATACGGTCAAAGCCATAGACGCAAAATCAAACATTCTTGATGGACAAGGAAGTGTATTAAATTATGTTGACTACTTCAGAGAAAGCAAAATCAGTAAAGAGGTCGCAGAAAAAGCAGGATTCTTCCGTGACGCCCGTGGTCGTGACGGATTCGTCATTGCTAAAGATTCCTCCGATGATCTCTTGGGGGCAGTACAAAATGAATCAATCTCAACTCGAAAAGCAGGAGAAATAGCAAGCTCTGCACCTGGTAACGAAGGCGTGCAAGCGGTGGCGCTGCGCGAAGCGAAAACCATGACAGCCGATCAGTTAGGCTTCTTCACAAAAAACCTCATTGCTATGGAAGGCAGGGAAACCGCTCAAACAGAGGAATATGAGCAGCTTAGTATGTTTGGACCCAATGAGTCTGCTACTAAACAGCTTAAAGCGGTGGTTAAGCAGATCGACAAAGAGATTAAAGAGCTAAAGAAGATTGTGGCGGTTCCGAAACAGGTCACGAAAAACCCGATAATAGCAAAGCGGCTTGGCATAAATCAAGAAGATCCAGATGTAGCAGCCAAGGCGGTGGAGGCGGCCAAGCAGCGAATAGCTTTGTTGAAAAGACCTATAACCGATCCCGCGTTGTACGCGGAGATGCTTGATAGGCATAACGAGGCGGCGACAAAGAAGGCTAAGCCTAAGCCTAAGAAGGCCAAACCTAAGCCTAAGCCTAAGAAGACTGAGCAGCAAAAGAGAGACAACCTGAAGCCTAAGAGCAAGAAGAAGGGTGGTGGTGCAAGTGGCAACGCGATGGCTGCAATTGGTACGGGCGACAGCTTTGCGGCAGATGCAACAGATGCGGCAGATGCAACAGATGCGGCGATAGCATCTAAGTTGTCGCAGACAGTAGCTAAGAAGATCAAGGCTGTTGCAGACAAAATCAATTACAGAGAACCATCAGAGCCTTCCAAGAAGATCGATGAGATAGCATCTAAGTTGTCGCAGACGGAAGTTGTAGACGGCGCAATGGAAATGTTTTTCCCGGCAAAGCGCGGGGCATTCGGAAGAATGATGTCGCTTATTACTCGAAAGCGCACCGCTGAGATAGCTCAACAGGACCATGCAATTCGCGCCAAGCTAAATCAGATAGGAAAGCTTTTCCGCTGGATGTCTCGGCCTAAAATTGAAGACTTCATTGGCCGCATGGAAGATCCTGAGGGAGCACGTCAACAGGAGACAAAAGAGCTGGATGATGCTGCGGCGGTTTTGAGAGCATTGTTAGACAGAGGCCGGAAACGAGTTCAGGATCTTGGGACAGGTAAACTAGAAGAGTATTATATAGATTATTTTCCCCATCTATTCAAACGCCCAAAACATGCGGCTGATGTTATTGCGTCAATTCTTTCAAAGAGAAAGTTGAAACCTTCGGGCTTTTTGCAGGAGAGAAAATATCCAACCTTAAAGGATGGGCTTGATGCGGAGCTTGAGTTGGTCCACGACAATCCTGTTGAGATGGTTGCTTTACGTTTACATGAAATGAATCGTTACGTTGCTGGGCAGAACATCTTTCAGGACACCAAAGACACCGGCATGGCTATATTCATTGCTGAGAGCATGACTAAGAACTATAAGCGCTCTGGCTGGGTATTTATCGATGATGCGGCCTTCCACGTCAAGGGAACCCCTACGATGAAGATAGAAGAGGCTTACGACAAGCTGTTGGTTGACCAACTGATGGGAGTGGCGGCAAGGCTTGGCGTTTCACATAAGCGTTTATCTAAATTGCGGGGTAGACGGTGGGGCGAGTCTGGACCGGGTAAAAACATTAAGACTAAATTTGCTGGACCTGTTAGTGTCTTCGCTCATGAGGTTGGGCATCAAATAGGTGAGCAGTTTGGGCTATATGATTTTATGATAAGCGGTGAACATACCATTGGGCGCACATTCAAGTCGGGCAAAAAGAAGGGGCAGCCGGTAGCATCTGACCAGCAGGCAAAGCGTGTCACGATTAAAAACGAGTTCAGGGCTTTGGCGGATCTCCGGAACGAAGGGGAAGAAGTAAGTAAAAGCCGAGAGAGCTACGTTCGCAGGGAAGCAGAGAAGGAAGCTGTTATTTTAGAGGCATGGCTCCAGGCTCCTGAGAAGATGGCAAAGGTTGCTCCTAACATTACAAAGGCATGGAAGGGCTTCCTGGAGAACAATGATGTTGTAGCTCCTTTGTTGTCTTTGGACCGTTCTGTTGTGTTGGGCTCCCGGGAACAAGAGTTTGAAGGCAAGGGCGTTGTAACACTTGGCCGATGGGCGTTACCGAAAGAGGCTGCCACTATTCTGAATAGACACCTGTCTCCAGGGCTGGGAGGCAACAAGAATATTTGGGTGCGGGGTACTTATGCAGGGCTTAGGAAGATGCGCAACTTGTCGCTTATGGCAAGTCATGGACTGAGCGCGTTTCATGGCATCAATGTTGCTACTGACTCAATTAACTCGCATGTCGGCATGGGCTTGGAAAAGCTTGGAATGGGCGACTGGCAAGGCGCTATTAAATTGTGGGGCGGTGCATGGAAAGCTCCGGTTGGCGATATCCTCATTGGTCGAAAGGTTTTTGCAGCCATGCAAGAAGAGGATCTTAATAATATTGTAGATCCCGAGATGCGAAAGATAGTTAAGGCGGCAATAGCTGCGGGCGCAAGAGCAACGATGGATGCTGCTTATAGTAACAATGCAGCAAGTATGCTTGTAAAGTCTATGCGAGATATAAAATTTGGCGCAGCAGGCCAAAAAACATGGGGAGCATTCAAGGCGCCGTTGCAAGTTGCGATGGCTGGTTTTGAGGCGTCTGCTTGGCCTATTATGACATATCAAGTGCCAAGGCTAAAGCTCGGTGTTTTCTACCATATGGCACAACACATATACGAGCAGGCGGACCATTACGACTGGAACGATGTCCGCATTGAAACCGAGATGGCAAAGGCGTGGGACTCTGTAGATAATCGTATGGGACAGCTCATTTACGATAACTTGCATTGGAACCGGGTATTCAGGGATTGTATAATGCTGGCCTTCCGCGCTCCTGGATGGACGCTTGGTTCGATACGAGAGTTTGGTGGCGGATTAGTTGATACCCTGGCGCTTCCCTACCGTTTGTTGAAAGGAGATCCCATTGTAACTCGCAAGATGGGGTATGCTCTTGGTGCTGGCATTTCTTACGCAATACAGGGCGCTGCTATTCAGTATCTACTCACAGGAGAACCCCCGGAAGAGATAAAGGATTTGTACTTCCCTAAGACTGGCCGAAAAAACTCAGACGGCAGCTCAGAGAGGCTTAGTATGCCTCATTACTCGAAGGATATTATTGCTTGGTACACGAATCCTGCGAAGACTACCAAGCATAAGCTCAACCCCTTGTGGGGAACGATGGCCGACTTGTACGAGAACGAAGACTACTTCGGCAACCAGATACGAGAAGGAACTTTCGCAGAACAAACCGCACAGGCAGCAACGCATTTTGCTGAGAATATGTTTATGCCCTTCAGCTTCCGTAACTATGCTAAATATGTAGATAACGGGGAGACAAAGGTGAAGTCCTTTGGTATTGCTGCAAGCGGTGTATCTCCTGCCCCTGCTTACATAACTCGAACGAGAGCAATGACGCTGGCAATTTCACACATGAGAACCGCCGGCGGACAGAAGAGCCATGAAAAGGCCGAATACTACGACAAGCGCCGCAAGATAATAAAAGACATGCGCTTAAAGAAAAAGATTGATCCGGCACGGTTGGAGGGCTTCACGGAGTTGCAGCGAAAGAGCTTAGAGAGAGATTCCAAGCTGACTTCATTCCAGGCAATATTTAAACGATTGTCTTTCAAAGAATCGATTGATGTCTTTAATATTGGAAGCAGAAAAGAGCGCAAAGATGCGTGGAACATTCTGTTGGAGAAACGCGTCCGGCAGGAAAAGCTTGAACCTGAAGTCGAGCAGATGTTTTACAACCTGAAGCTCAACCAAGCGCAAATAGACGACCGGGTGAAGGCTGACATTAAAGTTATCCGCAACGCAGCATGGGGAATAGCCCGCAGTGATATCTCGGACAGACGGAGAGATGAATACATGGAAACCTTGAAGTCTAATCCGCAATACGAAGAAGGCGTAAAGTTCGCTGTTACAGCTTTGCGACATCGGTATCTGTTCAAGCTGGACGGCACGCGCTCTGGGAGAAAACTCACATCGCCATCGTATAGGAAAAAAGTGCATCAGCTTTTAGAGGCGTTGAAATCTTCTAAATAAATCTGAAATAACTTTCCAATATTTTCTTATATTTTCTTAAATTCTCTTGACACATCCAAACTTGCCCTTTATTATATCCTCAGTAAACACTTTTACAGGAGGTTGATATGACACCAACGAAAAACAACTTGTTGACAGGCAAAGAGCTTGCGGCGCTATTCGACATTTCAATGGCGACGCTCTATAAGTTGCTAAAGGAAGGCGGGCGAAGCAAGCGCAACAAAGGTAAGGGAATAAATCTACAGAAAATTCCAAGCCACTTCCTCGGAGGCAAAAGGTTCTGGTCACGAAAAGTTGCGATGAGGATTCTTAATAAGCATTTGAACCAATAAGGGAAGTAGTAACATGGATTTCGACAAACGCTACAATAGGGCTATTTCGCAGAGCCTAGTGGAGAGCTATCTTAAATGTGGTTTAGCCGCAAAGTTCCAGTATGTTGACGGACTACGCAGGGTGAACACACGCATGGCCACAGGCACAGCGCTTTCACGTTGTGCTTGCGAGGATAACAGGGAGAAGATGTACTCCGGCAAACCTTTGGCTTTAATGGACTTGCAAAACATTGCGGTCGAAGAATACGAAGCAGAAATAGAAGCTAACGATGTTGTTGAATCTAAGATAGATATTGCCAAAGGGAAAGACAGAACTGCAAGCGCGGCGGTCGCCTTTGGAGAGCGCGTTAGTCCCAAGCTCAACGGTGTGATAGCTGCCGAGGAAACCATTACCGTCAAGGTTGATGACGACGTAACTTATGCGGGGACGCCCGACTATGTTACCGAGGATGGTATTGGCGACTTAAAGACAGGGAAGCCCTGGAACCAAACTAGGGCTAATAATTCACGACAGCTCACAGCCTACTCAATTTTACACAAGTCGCGTTACGGCGAGTTTCCGAAACGCGTTTGGATAGATACGCTTTATGCAAAAGGGAAGGGTTGGGAAGCTGCGCGGCTTTGGTCAAGACGACAAGAAGAGGATTATCGAGGTTTTATATATATTGTTAAAGCAGTAGTCTCTGGTTTCAATGCCGGAGTGTTTTTGCCAGCAGCCGAGACAGAGTGGTATTGTTCGGAAAAATGGTGTAGCTATTGGAAAATTTGTCCAGCTAAGGGCAGAAGGGGATGACGATGACGGAAAAAACAAAAGAGCTGAAGATTCACAGTTCTAACCAAAAGGGAATTGAGGTTAGCACAATGTCGGACTTGTGGCGCATGGCCCAGGCGATGGTAAGTGCTAAGATTGCGCCAAAGGGGATGGGTACGGAAAGTGCGTTTGGCATCATGGCGTTTGGGATCGAGTTGGGGATGTCTCCCATACAGTCATTAAAGAATTGCTGTTTCATCAACGGTCGCCCGGACTTGGACTCTGAAGGTGCTGCTGCGCTTATTTTAAAGAGCGGTTTGCTCGTTGACCAGGAGGAGCTTTTTGAAGGCGAGGGCGATGAGCTGACTGCAATTGTGCGACTAAAGCGAAAGGGAATGGAGAGGGCTGCTGAGAGGCGTTTTTCGTGGGCCGAGGCAAAGGCGGCAAAGCTTATCGGTAAAGACAACTGGCGGCTATACCCGAGACGTATGCTTCGAAACCGGGCTTATAAATTTGCTGCCCGTGATCTCTTTGCGGACGTGCTCAAAGGTGTTGGCCGTGAGGACTTTGAGTACGAAGGCGAGCCTATGGATACCAAAGTCTTAGATGTTAAGACCGTAGCCGAAGAGAAAAAGACTCCCTTCCCAACCGAGACAACAGGGATGCCTGAAGCTATGTTTCAGGACAAAAAGGAGTTTAGCTTTGAAGAGGTAAACGATGCGGTTGAAAAGACAGACGAAGCTGAAGAATGCGAAGCGCTCTGGGGTGTGTGGAAGGCGCTGTTAAAAAAGTTGAGCGGACCACAGCTTGACGCCATTAAGGCTCGCACCGGCGTTCACAGGATTACGCAGAAATGTACGGTTGATGAAATGAACCTGGCCGTTGATGCCGGAGAGAAAGCATTGGAGGGGAAATGATAAACAAAGTATCTCTTTACAATTTTAAGGGCTTAACTCGTGATTACGATATAAACCAACTAACTTTGTTGTTGGGCCGCAACGGTGCCGGGAAAAGTGCATGTTTCCAGGCTATTGTGTATGCCCTCACGGGCGAAGTAGAAGCGGGAAAGACTAACGATGCTATCGCACAGTTTTTCAGCGTACATGGTGGCCACGTAGCATTGGAAGACACAGATAAGAATTGGCTCAAGCGTGGGATTAAAGTTGACCACGAAAAGAACCAAGTATCTTCCTTCATCGAAACCTCGGACGATGATAAGGATGTTCCCGTTCCTGACAGGTGGAAGGTTGAAACCGAATCCCTCCAGCTTTCTAAGTTTCTTGGGATGTCTCCGGCGGCGAGGCGGGACTTTGTGATGGCTCATTGCAGCGAAGGCGCAGCGGGAGAGGACGATGTATTGTCTGCTCTCGGGGCTTATTACGCCAAGGAGATCGGTGGCAGGTTGGCAACTATCGAGCAGTTGGCCGCGATGAATGATCTTCCGGATGACATTGCGAATCTATTTAGTTTGTGGGAGCGGCCACTTGGAATTAAGACGATCCTGGAAATCGAAGCGCATAAAAACAAAGACAATCTTACCAAGTGCATGATTGGTTTGGCGGCGAAAGCGAAGGAGGAGCGCTTATTCGCCAGAAGGACCAAGCTGGATGCAATCGCGGCAAGCCGGGAGCTGGAGAGCGCAGCCAAGGGAGCCGAAGCAGCAGGCGCGGAATACAAAACTCGTGAACGTGAATACAAACTGCTCAATGCGGAGCTGAAGGAAATCAACGAGGCCATTGTCCGGTATAGCGAGGCGAAGTTTGCTTATAACCAGGCGAAAAAACTTGGCTTAAAATCCGCAGAGGACAAGATCCAGGCCGAGAAGCAGATGGCCGCGATGCCGCTCTTAGAAAAGATTGAAGAACCCGCAGGTGATGGCTGGCTTGCGGAGTATGAAGAACGATTGAAGGTTGTCAGGGATAAGATTGAAACCAGGCTGAAAGTATCTGATAACCAGAGGAAGGCCGAGAAGGGCGTTGTAATCTTGACCGGGCAGATGAACGCAGCCATGACAGCAGCTAAAAAACACAATGCGATGGACATGGGGGCGCTGTTGTTTCTGTTGAGCGAGATCCCGGATGAAGCGCATGAACATATCCCGAACCTCAGAACTGTTGTGGATAAGTTATCGGCGGGCTGGAAAAAGCTCAAAGGGGAATTGGAGGCTAAGTATGAAGATGCTATGGAGGCGCATCACTTGGCTAGAACCGAGGTGGAGGCCGCAGCCGCGAACGAGCTGAATGTTAAAGATGATGTGAAGCTACTCTCTGTAATCGAGGCAGAGATCCTGTCGGACATGAAAGAGATCCAACTGGAGAAGTCGGCGGAACTCGTTGAATACACAGACCGCAAGAAGCTGTTGGACGAACAGGCACAGCAGATGCAAAAGCTCGTGACGGTTGCCGAGGAGGCGGACAAACAGATCAAACGCTCCCAGGCGACCATCGCGGAGTGGGCTGGACATCTTGAGGAGTTGGAGCCGAAATCAGCATCGGAGTGCGAGATCAAGATCGTAAAGGCCGAAGCCAAGCTTGAGGAGGCGCTGGAGGCCGCTGGGGCCGCCAGGACATATAAAGAGGCTATTCGTAAGGCCGAGGCCAACATGGTGGCGGAGAGGGCGTGGAAGATAGCTGAAGATGCTATCGCAGAAGCGCGGGAGAAAATCGTGGGACAGATCACGGCACCGTTGGTTGATGACCTTAACAAGATCCTTGCCGATGCCGGGCGACCGGAGCGGGCGTACTTGGAGCTGGAGAACAAGCGCGGTAAGCCGATCTTTGAGATGGGTTGGACGCTTAACGCTGTACGCCGGAGTCTACCTGCTATGAGTGGAGGCGAATCGGTGATGTTTTGCGCGGCCTTGTCGGTAGCGCTTATCAAACGCTCAACAGGCCGGAAGATACTGATGGTTGAGGCGGACCCATTAGACGCATCCAATTTAGTTTCGGTGCTTAAGGCGCTGGAACCGTGCAAGGAGAATGTTGAGGCTGTTTTGGTTGCCACAGCTCGGAAAGTGACGCCGGGGGAGGCTTGGAAGGTGCTCGAAATATGACAGCAGCAGAGAAGCAGAAGAAGAAAATACTTGATGGCATAAGAGAACTTGTGGACCTACTACAAGGCGCGAATTTGCCCGATGAAATGCCAGAAGTCGAGGAGCTGCCAGGAGTTATGGTGGATGGGTTCTTCGAAGCATGGAATGCTTTGCCGGATGGAATCCCTAAGATCCAGGAAATATCAAAAGCGCGGAGAGCCAAGTACCGTTGCCGGATGCAGAACAAGTGGTGGCAGATCAATCACATTGTAGCGATGGCCCAAATTCCAGGACTTGCGGGACTGTGTGGTGAGAACGACAGGAATTGGAAGATTGACGTGGACTTTTTCTTACGACCCAACACCGTAGCTCGAATCCTGGAGGGAAAGTATGATTTATGGGGGAAGGCCAAGGACGAAATGGCTGCGGCAAGCAAGTCTAATAAGATTAACTTTATGGCCGGACTGGAGGATGAATGAACGATGTAGCAAAAGTACGACGGCTGTTCACGGCGCTCTATGAAGCCCGTATCGGCTTCTGGCCCGCCAAGGGCGACGACAGAGAGGTAGAACAGGGGCTTTGGTGGCAGGTTGTGGACTTGATTCCCGAAGAGAAATTGCCAGAACTCTTTGATGCACTTGGGTTTATACAGCAATCTTCGAACAAAAAACCTTTGGTCCCTGCGATATGGCGGGCGTGGCGCAAAGTTGAAGGACAGACCAAGCGCACGACCGCACAACATGCCCATTGTGCTGTTTGCGGAGGTGAAGGCCGGTATAATCTACCCTGTTGGGTGGGGACAGATAAAAATGGTATTGGCTGGGATTTCAGTGGGGAGCATAATGTACTAAGCAGCTACATATTCCCATGTCAATGCAGCGCTGGAGACCAATGGCGGGATAATTATCACTGCCCGCATGAGTTGTTATGCGATGCATTTGATCGGCAGAGGGCTATCTTGACGGCTTGTGGGATCACCGAGGAAACGAATCGACAAATGACCCTAAAGGAGTATCTGGCGCAGGCAGCGACTTCCACAGCAATCTCAGTACAAGGCTACAAGTTGGAGCTAATTCGAAAGTCGCTGTTGGCCGAGGCGCGGCGAGATGGGGAAGATGCTAAGTTTTTTGAGAGAACCCCCATTCGGAGAACTCTGGCGTTGCTTACCGCAGGGAGTGGATTGGTTGAGGCGGCGCAGGTGCAAGCTGATGCCGAAGTCGAACGGCTGGAACATGTTCCCGAAACAGATTTCGGGAACATCGCCGAAGTGGAACGTGTTGAATAGCCTACAAAGCGTTATTTTACTTGGGGGAGGTGTACTCCCCCGCTTATTACATTTAAACAGAAAGAAGGAAAATATGGATGCAAAATTAAACGAGATCGAAGTCAACGGATTAAAGTATGTACCGAAAGACAACCAACCAACATCAGAATTATGTGAGAATTATTTTATCGTTCGCACGTATTCGGCTGGTGTTTTCGCCGGTGAAATTGTAGAGCGAGAAGGGCAGGAGGTTGAGATGGTAAACGCTCGACGGCTCTGGTATTGGAGCGGTGCGGCGTCACTTAGTCAATTAGCAATGGAGGGTGTTAAAAAGCCCGATGAATGCAAATTCCCACAGGAGGTCGCGAGGGTGGTTTTGACGCAAGCTATTGAAATTTTATCCTGCACAAAAGGGGCGCAGGAGAGCATTAAGGGAGTAAAGATATGGAAACAGTAGATATGCGTGGCTGTGGCTCTGGCGCTGGAGATGGATATGGAACTGGAGATGGATTTGGCACTGGTTCTGGCGCTGGATTTGGAGACGGATCTGGATTCGGAGCTGGAGCTGGAGCTGGATATGGATTTGGATCTGGATTTGGATTCGGATCTGGAGACGGATCTGGATTCGGAGCTGGAGCTGGAGCTGGATATGGAGCTGGATCTGGATATGGATTCGAAGATGGATCTGGATATGGATAGATAACTTATTACAGAAAGAAGGAAGTTGGCAATATGAAATTGTTAAACATGGTCGGATTTGTGGTCTCGGGGGTTCCTGGACACAAGCGCAGGGTGCGAACTGGGAAAGGAAAGGGTGGGCGTCCGACCCATTACAAAGATGCTAAAACCAAAGCAAATGAGGATCTTATTAAGATGGAATGGTTGCGATGGATTGGTCCCCCAGAGCCTAAAGTCGGACCATGCTTGATGGATGTCGTTGCTATCTATGAGCCGCCGAAATCTTGGAGCGAGGCGAAGAAGATGGATGCGATATGCAGGAAGCTGCCGAAAGTCACATCGCCCGATGCATCAAACATCCTCAAACAGCACGAAGATGCGCTCAATGGGCTTGCATATAAAGATGACAGGCAGATATATGATTCAAGATGCCGGAAACGCTACGGGTCAGAGAACTGTACAGAAATAAAGATTTATTTTTACGAAGAATAGGAGGGAACGATGTCTAAGTATATACTGCCAAAGGAGTTACGTATCATGGACCTGTTGGCACAGAAAAGATCTGCGAACTATATTGTACATACCCTTGGTGTGTCGTTTCATGAGGTAAACAATATCTGGAAAAAAAAGGCGTTTAAGGTGAAGAAAGATCCGTATAGCGTCTTTTATTATTATAACCTGTTTAAAGAATAAGAGGGGGAAGAATGTTCTGGACTTTGATAATTGGTGGGATGTTTTTGGCATTCCTAGCGGGCTATTTTTTATGCTGTTTGTTGACGATGGCCAAGCTGGGCGATATGAGAATGGAACTTGATGCAATATACTCAACGACGCGTCCTGCGCACGGAAGTGGAAGCAATCCTGAGAAGGAGCCGATGAATAAAACCCGATGGCGCGGGAAGCTCCTCGGTGAACTCACAGCGAAGGAAGTCAGCGAAATGATTCAAGCATCGGCTAACTCGTTTAATAGCGTGGAGGTGGTGGAATGAGCAAGATCTATAAATGCCCGTACTGCTGCGCTGAGATCGATGAATTAGTGACGACACAATTCGGTGAGGCTGTGCATATGGTTTGTGACTGTTGCCAGGGCATCATCCTGAAAAGTGGTTGCAAGCTCAAGGAGGTTGTTACAGAAGAAAAGCCAGTGCCTCCGCTGACAGCGTTGGAGTTGATAGAAGATTACGTGTACAATCCGTCTCCTAATCCCAAATATTACATAAACATGTTCAAAAAGGCGCTCAAGCGGGAGAAAATATAAACCATGCGCTGCGGGTAGTCCATCACAATTGAATGGTGAGGAAGCCTGAGATTTTTATCAACACTTTGATGTATGTAGAGTGCAACAAAGCGGACCGAAGCAGCGCATTTTAAATTTAAGAAAGAGGGAATTATGAAAAGTTTACAGAAGTTTTTATTGGTTGGAGTCCTCTCGATGTTAATTCT
>Ga0222640_1000262_pt1 | contig 17022 bp, 17 predicted proteins | sample AntAcemetagen187_FD_181144 | JGI IMG/M metagenome (GOLD analysis project Ga0222640, IMG submission 181144) | Saline water microbial communities from Ace Lake, Antarctica - #187 | ecosystem: Environmental > Aquatic > Non-marine Saline and Alkaline > Saline | place: Antarctica: Ace Lake... | reverse complement strand
CCTTTCGACCAATTTTAACATTGATCCAATCGGCCGTCAAGCACTTTGTTTTTCAACGGTCTTTAACCCGCATGGTTGACAGCCAAAATAAATTGGTGGTTAGCGGTCTTTTTACCAAACTACCACACCGGTTCACCGGCTGGGTGTGTCCTGGTAGCGCCCAGATTTGACCGTGTGACCGCTTGCTGATCGCTTGTTGATCGCCTCTGTGTAAGTTATTATTGATTCAGAGGTGAGGTTGTGACAACAGAGTCAAGCATTGCAAGAGCAGAGGTATTACCCAAGACTACTAAGCATGTATCACTTGCATCAAAGTACAGAGTAGGCTTTGAGAAGGTTATAACTTGCATGGCATTGATTGATAAAGGCTGTAAAACAACTGCAATCGCTAGGGATTTGAGGATCAGTGCATCGACGGTCAATGCGATCAGAAGGGACACCGACCTGCGCAAGTCCGACCCTATCAATGGAGCAGTCGACACCATCAAAGCTTCACTTACCAACACTGCTGGTGCCGCTTCGGTCCGCTTGGCTGAGAGCATATTGACTACTCCTGACCGCAAACTACAGAATGCTTCACTGTCCCAGAAAGCATCAGCATTGAAGACAGTGCACAAGGTATACAGACTAGAGTCAGGGCAAGCGACGGACACCAACAGGTCGGTCAGTGCCATTCTGGTAGCTGTACAGCTGCGCAGAGCTACAACCGCAGCTTCTGATGCAGTCTTGATTGACAATCCCGAGCACGAACTGTTGACATATGGCTTCTTATCGGACGTTGATCCAGAGCCAGAAACAGGTCAACAGAGCACTATACAGCCGGAGCCTATAACCAATGAGTAGGATAGTACCCATTTTCAGCCTGATTCCAGCTGCGAATCCAGCCCCTCAGAGACCCTGTAAAGACTGGGGGGGAGTCACCCCCGGAAACCCCTGGCGACCCCGCTGCATATATATCGGACCACTTTCATTTTCTCACCAAAAAAATAAAACAAGGAGCAATGCGATGATTACCTTTGTGCGCTGGTTGAGATGCTTATTTGGGAACCATGAGATAATCTGGACAAGACACCGAACGAGTCATAGCGAGGGATTTTGTAAGCACTGTGGCAGAGAGATAACGGACATACGGTTTTAACACGGAGGTCTTTTTTCACATGATTGAAACAGTACTACTGGTAATAGTAATAGGGATCTGCATAGCGGTGATCTCTGTGATCTGGAATGAAGAGCTGTGATGAATGCATCCATCATAACGACAACCCCGCTGGAGTGGGTGGTATTCTTAATAGTGGTATTCACGCTGATAAGCATAGCGTATTTCATTATAGATAGCGTGGCGGACAAAATAGCTTTACCAGAGGAACTGGACGAGGTAAGGAAGCCTGTAAAGAAGAATCCATGCCGCACCTGTCCGATGTTCAACTGCTACGTTGAAAAGACCTCTACGGGTCCAGTGGCGTGGTTTGCTTGTAGCAAGCAGCGAAGGAGATCGAGAGGATTCAGGGTATTTGAGTATGGTAAATGCCCACTAAATAAGAACCAGGAGGAAACGAAATGAGTTATGTAAGAGTGCTAGGGAACAAGATTTCACTAGACCAGATGGTCTTCGAAGATGTCCAGAGCCAGCAGATCAGTAAGGCTTGTTTAATGACAACGAGGTTCGTAGTGAACACGCCAGAGGGTACAACGAAAGGGGAAGCAGGGGATTATCTCATGCAGGGAAGCGATGCTCGTGACTTGTATATCGTGAAAGCTTCCAGATTTGGCAAGCTGTATAAGGTTGCAGCAGAACCTAAACCAACGAGGGATAAAGTGGCTGAAATGTATGGATCGGAAGCGCCTGCGGGAGAAGACGATATGGGTGATCCAGATGATATGGAAAAAGATGGAACAGAAGAACCTGTAGAACATATAAACGACGGTGGCGACAATGAATAGGACCATGGCAATGCCGTCAAACAATCCTTTCTTTTCAGTGTGTAAGAAGTGTTCCTTTCGGGGCTGTGCTGAGTGCCATGGCGGGATAAAGATATCCTGCGGGCAAGGGCAGGCACTGGTGCTATTCATGTCGCGTGTCTTTGGGACTGAGCCATTTGAGAAGGGATACATGGTCAACGGCAAAATAACAATTCAAACAAGCCCTGAGAGGGCTGACGCTCTTACGAAAGAGCATAGCCAGGTGCTTGCTGACAGCATTACAAAGATCGGTCTTAGCGAATCTCCTGTTGACACCTGGAGTTACGATACTCTGTTACATTTTGCCATGGAGCACGAAATTAAAGATCCGGACAAGGGCGGTCCGATCAGGGGCAGGATTTCAAAAACAATCCTATTCCCGCTTGTGCATAAATTTGTTTTGGAAAATGGGATTAAGGTAGAAAAGGAAATGCCTGCAGATGAGTGACTTCAACAAGTTTATGAATGACTTTGTCCTTGCCGACTGGGAGAAGGGCAGCGAGTTTGACAAGTGGGGCATAGATTACAGATATCATCCCCAGGCAGAAGCGGAAGATTTCAGCCTAGATGATGCGCTGGAAATCTATATGTCTGAGTACTGGCTGTTTTTTCACTGTGATAAACTCCATTATCCTTTGAATGTCCTGGTGATGGATTTCTGCATTACTTCTGGAGCGGATGGGGCGATGTCTTTACAGCGAAGCATCAACGCTGCCAGCAATCCAATTGTCCTTCTCAAGGTAGACGGAATAATTGGACCGTTCACCCTAACGGCATCTAAACGCGCAATAGACGAATTGACCATTCTTTTGATGTTATTAGACCGGATGGACTATTACAGAAAGTTGGCGAACGACCACGAGAAGTACAGAAAGCATTTTCGCGGGTGGTGTAACCGCGTATACTCATTAAGGGAATTCATAAAGGCATGATGACCGAACAAGAAATTCAAGAAATGGCCGATCTTATTGAGCACTGGTTCAACGACCCCCTGGCTTTCTTCCGGGAAGCTTTGGGGGTCAAGCCAACCAATCAGCAGGAACAGTTCGGACGACATTTCAGAAACATGGTTCTGGCGAAGCATTATAAAAAGATGCTCAGTCATGCTGATGCTCTTGACAACAAAGAGGAACAGGCAGCACTCAGAAAGCGGTATGCGTATGTCAATAAGCACATGAAAGAGTATGCTAGACGGAGTGGTCTATCAATCATGTCTGGGAAAGGCACTGGTAAGGATGCTGTTCTTTCCTGGACTATTCTCTGGGCTCTTATCTGCTTGAACCCGGTTAAGGTTGTCTGTGTGGCTCCGTCTGAGGTGCAGCTGAAAACTGTCTTGTGGCAGGAAGCGAGGAAGTGGCTGGACAAGCGCGATCCTTACACCAGCGAATATATGTGTGTTATCAGGGATTACATTGAAATCACCGCTTCTGAAATGTACCTGAGAGATCCGGACACCAAGCAAAGAGTTACAACTTCAATGGCGTTCGGTCGTACAGCGGTTGTTGAGAAAGACGGCAGCACTAAAACACTCGACGGCTGTCACGAAGAACACATGATAATAATAGCGGACGAAGCAGCAAACATCGGCGATGCAGTGTTTGGGGCTCTTGACAATACCATGACTGACCCGTTTAACTTCTGTGTAGTTGTTTTTAATCCTACACGCCAGCATGGGTTCGCCATAGATACACAGTTCGGAAAAATGAAAGGGTATTATGTACGGCTCCATTGGGACTGTGAGAAGTCTTCCAGGATTACCCAGGATCATATAGACCGAATGTGTGAGTTGTACGGTGGAAAGGGAACAGATGGGTACAGAATCTTTATTAATGGTTTGCCCCCGTTGTCAGAGGGCGGCAGCTTCATTTCCTGGGCGCTCATTGATCAGTGCCGTCGTATACCTTATTTTGAAACGCAAGAGCATTGCGAAGGCGTAATGGGTGTTGACCCAGCTGTGCTGCATGATGAGGCTATGGTTGTGTACAAGATGGGACCAAACATCGAGAAAATAGAGGGAATAGCAAAGAGCGAATTCAAGTCAGACGAGGAACTTCTGGGCAAGGTGCTTATTGAAAGAATGAGGCAGAACGGCTATAGGATCATGGTTGTTGAAACGAATGGTCTAGGGCATTCGGTCTATAAGTCGGCTTTGCGCAGGGCAAACGAAGATGAATTTATCATCGGGATTAACACTGATACTAAGCCGTACAACGAGGAAGTATACTCACTGAGGCGTGACGAACTCTGGGCGAATGTAAGATGGATGTTGCAAAAAGGTTTACTGAAGCTTCCTCCAGATGATGATAAACTGCACACTGAATTAAGTGCCCCCATGGAGAAGAAAGGGCCGCAGTTCAAAGGGAAGATCAAGATAGAAAACAATGTCGAGATCAAACTCAAAATCAAGAGAAGTCCTGATAGGGCATCTGCGCTGGTGATGGCTTGCGCAGAGGATGAAGAACCGTATAGACTGAAACCCAAAGATCCGTATTTTGACGATTATGATTCTCAATACGCGGCGGGACCACTAGGTCGCGGATCGTATATGTCCAGTTAAGGAGGTGATACCGTGGATTCAATCAGAATAGAGAATTCAACAAAGGCGGGAAAAGGCGGGTATGTACACAAACACCCGGTTGCAATTGTAAGAACAAGCAAGAAAGATATCTTGTTGTGCGCCACTGGCGGGCCAGGAACAGATCCGCATTTACACCCGATAGAATTTGTGCAAGATGGTGCTAACTGGGTTTTCGGGAAAGCAGGAAAGCGCCCGCATATTCATACCATGTCAGGCGTTGAGTATGAACCGGAACCAAAGAAGTTTAAGCGCCCAGCAGATCAGCGTGATCCTCTTGTGGAAGCGCAGGAACTTTTCAAAAGCGCGATATCTCACGAAGCGTCTTCCCGGTACAATGCTTTCCGATCAGAGCGGTATTACCGTGGCGATCAGTGGGATTATCTGGACGAAGCCAAAATGGTAGCATCAGACCGCGCAGCTTTGCGCCTGAACTACATTGAACCTCTCATGGATGTTCTTGACGGATATAACCGCAGGAACAAGGTAGAAACAGTCCTGGCGCCGATCCGAGGCGAAGGTGATCAGCTCGATGCCGATGTCATGGGCGCTCTTGTCAAGCACGAACTGGAAAGAAACAGATTTCCTAAAACAAAAAATGTGCTGTTCAGCGATCAGCTTATCGCAGGGCGTGGTAATGTGGAATGTCGTGTTTGTTATCGAGAGGACGCTCGCGGCAAAGTGGTGATCGAGTGGTATCCCTGGAAAGAAATAGTTTACGGACCGCACAATTTACTGAACGGCCATGACGCCAAATATGCGTCGAAAACTAAATTCATGTCCTTACGAGAACTGACCGCACAATGGCCAGAAAAAGCCGAAGAGGTTACAGCTGATTGGCAGGAAAGGTCAACATACCCAACGCCTGAAACAGATGCGAATTTAGATTATCCGAAGTACAGAGAAGGAAACATGGAAATGTTTAGCTTCAACGAAAACTCTTTGGTTGATGTAGCTACCAAGAATTACAAGGTAATTGAGGTTCTGCAGTCCTTTGAAAGGAAGCAGTGGAGAATGACTTATTTTGGAGAAACTAATCCAAAAGGAATAAGCACAGAACTTATCGATTACCCGCCTGCCATAATAAAATCGCTCAAAGAGATGACCGGCGTTGTAATGGTTCCTTTCTTCCGGAAGCAGTTTGAGGTGACTATATTTGCCGGTGATGTTGTTCTTGAATCATACGCACCGAACAAGGAGAATTATCCTTTTGATAAACTCAACATTGTTCCCATATATGCCAAGAAGCGCGGGCGCCATTGGTGGGGAAAAGTTTATCCGCTGCTGGATCTGCAAGACCAAATAAATAAAAATGAATCTCTCATCGTTGACTATGCGGTCAAAGGTAACGCGAAGCCTACATTTATCGAGCGGGATATGTTCTGGAAGCCATCTGATGCTGATAGGTACATTAAAGAAAGTTCCATGCCTGGGACTGTATGGATTGTTAAAAGTGTTGGAAGAATCCCTATTCAGCAAGAAACAAATAACATTCCTCCGGATCTCATCAACTGGTCGCTTATGTCGCCTCAGAGGATGCGAGAGATATCCAACATAACCGCAGTCATGGCGGGACAGGCGGGGGAAAGGCAAGCCGGAAAATCTTTGGACAAACAAGAACTGTCTGGGCTTGGCGGTAACGAATTTCTGTTTGACAACCAGAATGACGGGAACATGGAGCTGGTCAGGCTTGTTATCCAGGCCATAAAGCAAATTTATACTCCTGAACGCGCAATGGATGTATTACACGGCGAGAACGCGAAAGAACAGATCATGGTTTCTGGGGTGCAGGCAGAGGGAGAACAGGACGACAGTAAGGTCCCTCTATTTGATGGGCCGTACACAATAGAACAGATTAAAGCTGTTCTGGAAAGGCTCAAGACTGTAGACTTTGCGTGTTCTGTAGATGAGAGCCCATGGACTCCAACAAGGCGCGAAAAGACCATGAACAAGATGATAGATATTTCTACAAAAACCGGTATGGCTCCTGATCCTATGGCTATGCTTGAACTGGCTGATCTTCCAACAAGCGTAAAGAAAGCATGGGTAAAGAGGATTGAGCAACAGAGTGCCGCTGCCGGACAGGAAGCCCAAACCAAAATGATGATGGAAATTATCAAACCTATCATAAAACCTTTAGCCGAAGCGGGCATTTTACCGCCTGCCGTGTTAGAGTTTTACGGTATGGGCGGCCCACAGGGTGGGTAATTGTATGGATAGAACATTACAAAATGAAACGAATCCTATTGACCATTTAAGGGGAATCTTGCTACATTGCTACCAATTGGGTATTATTAAAAAAGAGGAAGATTACACAGGGCAGATAATTCTCACCCTGAATCTGAATCAAGGCAATGTATGTGATTCGAAGGTACACAAAGAATGGAAAGTGAAATAGGGTAATTCTTAACCGCAGAGGAAATAAGGAACCCACCGGAAACGGTGGGTTTTTTTATTGTCCGGGAAACCGGAAAAAAATAATCAGGAGAACACATGAAAGACAAGGGACACCAGACGCTCGATGCCGGAAACGGGACACCATCATTGCTCTGCCTTGGTGAGTACAGTGTAATCCAGGAGGAACGATGCTAGATAGTGAACATCTGGGAGGAACCCCGCCGGTAGAAGAAAAAATTGATTTTACGCCTTATGAGTCAATTTTCAAGCAAGGAGAGCAAGCTGTAATCGACGCAATGGACGCAGGGACAGTCCCTGATGAAGTTGCCTACGAATGGCAGAGGCTTACCATGCAGGGTGTCGATCCTTTCTTGAAAGCAACTGAAACGGGCGAACCCCAGACAACAACCGGAAAGGTTGTTGAATCTGTTACAGACGCAGAAAAGGCTTTAAAAGCAGAGAACGAAACTCTTAAAGCACAGTTAGCGGAAAAAGAGGCTTTCAGCCAGAGGAAAGCGACTGAAGCGGGCGAACTTAAAAAAAAACTCAGCGGTCTGAGCCAGGAAAATTATGACCGGGCTTTCTCCACAAAAGAAGGTTTGGAAGAAGCCGTTAGTCAGATTATGGAAACGGCTCAAGCGAAAAAAGACGCGCAAGCAGCTAAAATTACAGAGCAGAGAACAAGCGTAGAAACCCTCTATAAAAAGATCATTCCTGAATACAGCCAAGAATTGCTATCCGAAATGGTTTTAATGTTGCAAGTTGACGTTGAAGCCGGTTTGATGGAAAAGTCTTTCTTGGACAAATTCGCGGTAGATCCTTTTATGGTTGTTGGGCTCGACGCACTTGTTCCGCTCGGTCGCCTGGCGAAACAAAGCTTAAAAAACAAAGGCGTTGTTATTGGCGCCAAGACAGAAGCACAGCAAAGGTACGATGCCGCTAAACTAAAAGCAGCAGCAGCAGAAGCCCAGAAAAACGGACTTACTGCCAGCTCAACGGAAGGGGAGAGCCCGGACCCTGACGCGTTAGATCTATCTGGCATGAACGACGAACAAATTATCTCGCTTGAAGAAAAACAACTTATTACCTGGGAACAGGTAGAAGTTGAATTCAAGCGCAGAGTCAACGCAAATCAACGGAGGTAAATTATGGCAATGTGGGGCGTTACAAGCGCGAACAATCTCACGATAAAAGTGTGGTCTAAAAAGTTTTTTTACGAAATGCCGAAATATTCATTTTTCGTCAGTCGTTTCGCAGGAAGCTTTATTGACCGAAAGGGTATGAACACAAGCGAACAGAACCAGTTCATCAAAGACGGAACCAAACTGGATGGTGGCGATAACAATCCTGTACACGTTCTCCAGGAACTCAAAGGTCAGAAAGGCGACAAGGTGACTTTCGGTCTGGTGTATGAACTTGACGAAGATACCGGAACCGTCGGGAACGATACTCTGGAAGGTAACGAGCAGGCAGTTGATACAGACGACAGTTATGTCGAACTTGAACAGTACAGAAACGCTGTTCGTTCACAGGGCCGCCTCGACAGGATGCGCTCTGATCTGGAATTCGAGCCGACCGCTAAGTCCAGGCTTAACAACTGGGCTGCAGCCAAGATCGACATTCTCTGTAAAACCGCTCTGATCACATCACCGACAGAGATTTACTACTACGATCACGCTAACACTAGAATGGCTGTAACAGCAACCACCGGCACAGCTTCACTTGCTCTTGGTTCAACTTCCAAGATTTCACCTCATATAATCAGAACATTGAAAGCCGCTGCCGTAACAGGAAGGGACGAACAGCGCAACAAGATGGTTCCTATCGAACACGGAGGCGAGGAATACTATGTACTCCTGGTCCCTTCTGATGTCGGTGTTGATATGCAGGAGAATTCTGAATTCCAGAATTACATCAAAGCTGCTTACGCTCAGAAGACCGGCAAATTCCCACTGTTCAAGAACTGCGTGTGTATCGTGGACAATGTAATCGTACACGTTTACAACAGGATGCCTATTTACGCAGCGGTAGCAGGCACGGCAACTGTGCCGTGGGCTCACTGTTCTTTCATGGGCGCTCAGGCTCTCGCAATCGCCTTTGGTGTTGATCCGTTTATCGTGGCAAAGTCATTTGATTACGGGAATCAGATTGGTATAGCTATCAACTTCATTTTCGGAGTGACCAAGCCATCTTTCACACACCCCAGAAGCGCGTTCACTTTTGATAATTCCAGTTTCTCCGTGTACTTAACACGCGGACAGTACAGCGATATTACGCTAGCTTAACCACAGGAGGTAAATAGCAATGGCAAATCTCGAGAAACAGAAAAACAAAGCGATCTTCAAGGATCTCGGCAACCGGCTGTTCTTTGTCGAAAACGTAATAGATTACGCGGTAGAACCACCCACGGCAGCAGACACATACGCGCTGTGGGATGTTCCCGTTGGTGCGGTTGTTCTTAACCAAAGCACCGAAGTTCTTGTCGATGCCAGCGGGGCGCTTACCGTTGAGGTTGGCGACGAGGACACAGCGGCTCTTTTTGATACCGGGATTGATCTGAACACCACAGCCGGAACCTGGTATTCAACAACAAAGGGCACAGATGCGGGCGCCTTGGGTAACGCATACCCGGTAAAAAAAGAAATCCGTGCGACATTCAACAACACAGTCACAACTGGTAAAGCTTACTTCTGCATGACGTACGCAGTTTCAGACTTTGCCAGCGATCTCGTGGCCTAAGAAAACCAACAAACTGAGCCGGGGTAACTCCCGGCTCAGTACTCAATAGGAGGTTAAATTGAGTAAAGTTATTCTTATAAGTGTTCTGCTGCTGCTGACGGCAATGTGTCAGGGCAACCAGAACTACACACCGAATGGCGCAACCGTAGACCAGTGTTACTATCTGGATACTCTCTATAAGGATGCGGTCAACGAAATCAAAGCAGACTACAATTTGCTTAGATCTGCAATGCTGTACCGTTTCTGCCGTTACATCGCAAACGAAGATGATGTTGAAATAGGTGCGTATACACAGGAAATATCGTTGAGCGAAGCCGATGATATTAGAGCAATTACCGCCGAGATGTGTGTCAACGGTGTGATGAAATACCTAGACAATACAGCTGAGGTTGATGCATGGAAAAGCGCGACCACGTTAGCAGCAGGGCTTGCGCGCATTTATCTTTTCAGCTGGGATGGCTCCAGCGCAACAGTAGGTTCTTCCATCACGGTAACAGCGGGTACAGCTGTGTCTTCGCTTGAAGTTGCGGTGTACCCTGCGTGCCCTTCCGGAGAAGTGCCTTTCGGTGCGTTGTGGATTGAAAACGATACAGCAGCTTTTACACCGGGGACAACTGATTTTGCGGCGTTGGCTTCAACGCTTGAAACAATCTTCAGTCCTATGCCTGGGGGCGCCAGTGCTCCAACGGCAACCGGGTTTACAGATGTGACCTTTGTTGATATCATTCCCCCGATAATTCCAAATGATCTTGACTAAAGGTAAAAGGGCCGGGTTTTCCCGGCCTTTCACCTATTAAGGAGCATGCATGGCAGAAAAAATCACAAGTGGGTCCGCTAATTTTGAAATGACGCTTAATGAAATAATAGAATCAGCGCTGGATAAAGTAAATATGGTTGCGTATGGACAAAATCCATCTCCACAGAATTACACGAAAGCCAAGCGCGAGATAAACATGATTCTGAAGTCACTTGTAGACAAAGGGGTAAGACTCTGGCAAGTGAAACGGTTGGGGTTAAAACTTACCGCTTCTACTGAAAGAACAAGCGGCGGTGATGTTTATACCTGCACGCTCGGCCACACTTCATCAGCGGACACAGAGCCGGGTACGGGTGTCTTATGGAAAATGTACTGGAAACTTGCCGGAACAGCGGGAGCGGCAGCGTGGGCGACTGATACAGCTTACACTTGTATTGCTGACTTTCTTCTTGACGAGGATGTCTTGAGCGTTGAGAAAGCAAAGCTTTTCAGGACAACCGGGCAAAGTTACGATGATGTCACAATTAGGAATTTCTTTAGATATGCTGACATAGAGGACAGACAAGCAACAGGCGCGAGTTTTGAATTGTGTGTGCATAAAATCAGCCCGCAATATCGTTGTTATCTGTATCCTCAACCTGATTCAGCGACCAACTACGCCTTAGAATTGTGGCTGGCCAGAAAACTGCAGGATTTTGATTCAGAAGATGATCATGGCGATTTCCCTGTGAGGTTCTATCAATATTTTGTATTCCGTTTGGCTTACAATATGTCTGGAAATTGTGAACCGGATTTTAGAGAAAGTTTGAGACTTGAAGCAGACAGGCTTCTTGACGAGGCTATAAGTTCAGATATTCCTGACAACGAAGTGACCAGCAGAAGGTCCGCATATAGCATCGGCGCGAATTCAAAGCATAGGTATTAGGAGGAAAAATGAAGTTAGTTTTTTGTTTAATGTTTGTATTGTATGTGTCGTGGTCTTTCGCGGCGTATCCCCCGCCTGATGGCACAACGAATTTAGGCATATTCGGGAAACAAACCGTGTTCAACGGCGGAACAGGCGATGTTAAATACGTATCCGGTGACAAGTACGGGGTTGCGAACGTAGATAACCCTAACCTCGAAATAGTCAAAGGCAATATCGAAGGTGTTACTTACCAATGGATTAGATCGGTTGACTCTTCAATCGAAACGACTAAATATGTGTTCGGTGAGATATGGGGCACCGCAGAAGTCCCTCTGATTGTTACAACTGCTATATCAATTGAAGTGTCGAGTACAAGTGCTAACGATAAGGCCGCTGGCACAGGGGCAAGGACTATACTGGTGACCGGTCTCGACAATGATTTTTTGGAGCAATCAGAAAGTGCAAATTTGAACGGGACCTCCGCTGTTTCGCTAACAAAAAAATATGTTGCCGTAAACGATATGTATGTGAGCGTCTGGGGTTCGGCAAATCATAATGTTGGCGATATCTACGCTTACTCAGCTGAAATAAATCTTGTTGCAGGCAGACCTGGCGATCTTGAACACGTCATGAACGGCATCAGTGCTGAGATTTCCATTAGCAGATCGGGAATTTATACTGTGCCGGACGATAAAAATGTTTACCTGATGGCAAACGATTTTTATGTTGGGTTTACCGTCAACACAACTATTTCAACTTTCGGGAGTTGCTGTACTGGATTAATTCGAGAATATTTCCGAATACACGCCAGTACCGCTCCTGTGGAAAAGGGGTATTTTTTCCCTTTTTCAATTCCTAGCAAAACTACGATATTCTCAAAAGCAATATCAGCGTCAGCAACAAAAGGTTCTTTTCTGTTAGAACTAAGAATTGAGGACAAATAACCATGAAACACATCATGCTTTCATTACTCCTGGTGTTGGTATGGAACCTGGATGCAGCTGTCCAGGTTCCTGTTATCTGGGGTGCGAACACTGCTAATACAAGTAATTCCCTGCTCGTATCTGGAGAAGTAAACATATACGATGCTGGCGGAACAACCCCAAGAACTATCTGGACCGACAAGGATGAAACAAGCGCAGCAGCAAACCCGTACACACTTGACGCGCGAGGATCAGCCTTACTCTATACCACCTCTGGCTGGATACACATACTTGTTACAGATTCGGCGGGAACAACGGTGTACGATCATGACAATATCCTGGCAGGGGCTCTGCCTGACCTCACAGGAACAGGCGCATACGTTATCTCTGTAAAAGGTGACGCGAACGATTCTTACGTTAAATTCGATGCCGCCAGCACAGACGATTATTATGTTGGAACAAACACCGCGCTCGCTGGACTTGTTTTCAGGAACATGACTGATGGAGTGAACGCAGCTTGGTTTGATGGCGGTGGGAACTTGGTGATTAATAGCACGAAAGCCCTTTACACCAACAAGATCATAGCGACGAACGCAGGAAACGCTATGTACATTGTTGATGATTTGGACCGAGGAATTGAGATTGCAGACGATGGGCCTGTTAGTTTTACGACAGGTGGCTGGATTAACCCTACTCTTGTCGTTGGTGAAAAGTGGTCAGCAACACCAAGCAATTCAATTTCACCATTCGCAGTTGGTTCAGCCATAGTGGGCCTAACTAATACAATGCAGTCAGCCTGCGCAGCTTGTTTCGCAGCTGGATTCGGGAACAACTTAGCAGGCCCTTACGAGTTTGCTCTCGGATACACAAACGACATAAACGATATCGGCGTGACACTTGGCAGTCATAACACCATTGACACCCATGGCGGAGGGGTGTCAAATTTCCCGGTTGCTATTGGAAGTCACAACACCTTGAGCGGTATTGATTCTTACGCTCTTGGCTACATGAATACAGTAAGCGGGAATTATTCAATTGGAATAGGACGGAGCGGTACAGTATCAAGCGCCGACAGCGTTTTGATAAATTGTTCTGGTAGTGCAAAAACTCTTAATACAGCAAATGCCATTGTCCTTTTTGGTGGTGATGTTGGTATCAATGAAGCTACCCCGGACATATCAGATGGAATAGGGCTTCATATTGACGGTTCTATAATCCGCCTGGAAGATTCAAAGACACCATCAAGCGCAGGAGATACAGGGAACGCGGGCGAGATATGCTGGGATGCAAGTTATATTTATATCTGCGTAGCAACAGACACTTGGGAAAGAGCAGCGCACGCAACCTGGTAAGGAGATTCTATGCCTGAACAGATCACACAAAAATATCAAGAACTCCCCTTACCTCTCCAGGGAGGGGCATACAAGAACATTTCCGAGGAAGCCGTTAATACCGGCTTTGTTGGTTTAGTGAATATGCTTCCAACAGAGAAGGACACCTATGTTATCAGATCCGGTCTGGAGTTGTTTTGCGATCTTGGAACGGGATCAAGAGTTGATGGACTCGGTTTCTATCCGGGCGCTGGCTTGAATGGAAAAGTCTATGCTGTTTCAAACGGGACGATCTTTGGAGTTGATCTTGATGGTACTGATACATCCTTGGAAACAGGTGCTATGTCTGCCGGGACTCCGGTTATATTCGCAAACCAAGGGAATTACTTTTTCATGTGCAACGGCGGATCAACAGAAAGCGTTAAGTACGTTGAGAAAGCAACTCCGGAGACTGTATCAGCAATTGGTGGCGACGCTCCGAAGGGAGCTACACACTGTGTAATACTCGATTCACGCTTGTGGCTTATCGATGGATCGAGAATGTACTGGTCTGGCGTTGATGATTTTGTAACCTTTGCCGGTCTTGCAGATTCAACAACAGCGATAGTTTCTCCTGATGACATTTCGTTTCTGGGACTTGAAGGCGATCACCTTATCCTCGGCGGGGACGATTCTATCGAGAGATTCTATACGACCGGAAACGTTGATTTTGAGGTTCTGAGGAATTCAAGCCTGCAGGTAGACGACGGAATCGTTGCTCCTTACACGATGCAGAAGTACCGTGACGAATGGTACTACTTGAACGAAGATAATCAAATAGTGACACTGGCAGGAACTATTCCGAAGGTTCTATCAACTCCATACGATGATGTAATCGGAAACCTTCCCGGGTTGGATGGAGCAGTGGCTTATATTATTCGAATGAAAGGACACGTTCTGTACGTTATCAATTTCCCGATTGCAGACAGGACTATCTTTTTCGATATCACATATTCCAAGACTTTCCAGACTGATAACGCCTGGGGTGAATTTGCTTCCTGGAATCTCCCTGGAGCAAAGGATGAAGCGTGGCAAGGCTTCACTCATTTATTTGTAAAGAAATGGCAAATGCACCTCGTAGGGGATCGCTCTAACGGAAAGATTTACAAACTTAAAAAAGATGTGTACACAGACGAAAGTGTTAAATTCCGGACAAAGCTTTTGACCGGACATTTTAACCACGGTACACCTTCTCTGAAACAGTCTGAATATCTTGCGTTAGGGATCAAGCGCGGAGTAGGAACTTACACGGATTCTCCTGATATGCTTCTCAGGTGGAAAGATGATAATACAACCTGGGGCAGACTTGTAGATCTCGAAATGGGTTTGACTGGAGAAACACAACCGACAAAGGTGTTAAAACCTATGGGTGTATACCATCAGCGTCAATACGAGCTCACAACGCTTATCGATGGGAATGTAGAGTTCTTCGGGATGAATGAATCGGTCAGATTGTACGGGGGTAAGTAAATGGCTTTCAGGATTTTACCTGTTCCTTGGAACGATACTCTTGTCGAGATCGTGAGAACAGGGACTACCACATTCAAAAAATTCCTTGAATCTATAAAAAAGACCGTCGATGAACACACAGGGCTGACAGCTGCCTTTCATGGAATCGCTGCTCTTTTGGACGAAGATGATATGGCAAGCGATTCAGCTGACTCTGTAGCAACTCAGCAAAGTATCAAGGCTTATGTAGATGATAGCGTAGGAGCGTCAATAGGACTGTATAACGACGTGCATGTTGCGACTGGATCTTCGAATGTGTTTACACTTGCGGGAACTCCAATTGGTGGTGATGTAACGAACATTGCGGCTTTTAGGAATGGTGGTCTGGATGTTCCTACAACGAATTACACTTACGATTCTGACGCTGGCCAGGTTACTATGATCGGCGATACAATTGCTGTTGATGGGGTCGTGCTGTTCATGTATTCGGTTCTCAACGGTCCTTTGTTTGTGGACGTGTTTACCACAGATGGGCTTACGAATGATTTTACACTCAGCGGGGCGTTGCAGGGCGGCACGGTATACAATCTGATGTCGTTCTACGAGGGCGGTCTGAATATTCCGGAAACAGATTATACTTACAACAACGGAACCGGGAAAGCGACTTTAACCGGAGCAACAAAAGACGCGGGTAAAACCGTTATATTTATTTACGGCGTGACGCTGTAGGAGGCAACATGAAAATCACAACAGTACTGTTACTTATTATTTGTCTGGCAGCGCATACACGCCCCTGGGACGCGATTGGTACGGTCTCTCTCGCAACGGTAACGCCAGCGCATCTTAAATCAGGTTTGTGGACAATTGAGACAAATTTGTATGTTGACGGTGATCAGCAGATAACAGGAAGCCTGGAAGTCGGGGACATACATTCAACGGACTCCACAGTGGAAGTTTACGACAGTTTGTACATTGACGGCAATCTTGATATCGGCGGGGTGTTCCTGGCTGGATCAACAGGAGTGATCGTCATAAGCGGAGAAGTTACGAGCAACATGACGGTAGAATCTATTGTTGTACGCAGTGAATCGACATTTAATTACGATCAAGACACAGACGGTGATTTCGTTTGGAACAGTGAACTTATCGCCCCTATGGTGCATTTTGATGCCAGCGCCGCAGCACTTGGGATCGGGGGCTCTGCTAACCTTTCATACAGTGTTGAGGTTGCAGGAGACTGGATACACCTTATAGGGGATCGTGTCTTTATAGACGCTGAAATGACACAAGATGCTGGGGACGTTAAATTTAATGAAGCGGGGGGAGATTACAACTTCGGGGTAGAATCTTCTTTAAGCGAGTTTGCCTTTAACATTGACGGGGGGACAAGCCGCGTTGGGATGGGTGTAGCCGCAGGGACCTACGATGTAAGTATTGTTAGCGATGCACCCACACTTGAAATCAGGTCAACTAGAACATCAGCAGCAACATCACAGGCATGGCTGGCAATGATGAACTCTGATCCTGTTAACCAAGGAGGCTGGTGGATAGGGTTCGACTCCAACGAGTATCTCAGATTCGAACACGAGTACAGCGGAACTAAATTTCCTTGGATGACCATTACTAATACAGGGCTCGTTGGTATAGGCACTCAGACAATTCCTGATCGACTATGCGTGTATGAAGGTGCTGTGAATGTTGATGTGTTTGCAAAATTCGGCAACAGCAGCAGTGGTATATCTGCTACGGACGGCTTTGATGTGGGCATCAAGTCCTATAATACCTCGATGGTACTATGGAATCACGAGAATACTGACCTATGGTTTGGTACGAACGGTACAAGCAGAGAGATTATAACCGCTGCAGGGTTTCATGGTATAGGAGTTGCAGCCCCTTCTAATGCTTTGGATGTTGCTGGAACGATTGAGGCTACAGCAGGACTTACG
>Ga0222640_1000256_pt1 | contig 17052 bp, 13 predicted proteins | sample AntAcemetagen187_FD_181144 | JGI IMG/M metagenome (GOLD analysis project Ga0222640, IMG submission 181144) | Saline water microbial communities from Ace Lake, Antarctica - #187 | ecosystem: Environmental > Aquatic > Non-marine Saline and Alkaline > Saline | place: Antarctica: Ace Lake... | reverse complement strand
TCACGATGGAAAACAATATTTTCACTGATCGTTGATGTAACAAGGAATTAGTTATGGCAGACCTTACTCCAGCACGTTTAAATGAATTGCGAACCAAGTTCGAAGAAGCTCTATCGGAATATGACGCTAGGGTCTTTGAGCGTGGTGATACCAAATACACGTCACTTACCGATGATGCTGAAGTATGGCGCACATGGAATGAGTTGTCGCCGGATGATATTCCCGAAATTATTGACTACCTCAATGCGGTTACGTCTGTAAAGAACTTAACCGCTAAGCGCTATGTTGATGACCCGATGGTAAGCGGTGAAGTAATTTCGGGTCGTTGGCGACAGGCGTTTATCAGAAGGATTCCTCAAGGTGATGTTACCAAGCTCGTGCAGGTTCTAAGAAGGGGATACGCGGCAAAACTATTAGACGACGAGGTGCGTCTGGTTGAGGGAGACAATGAGCCTTTTCAGCCAGAACGTAAGCTCGTTCGTCGTTACGCGAATCTGGATTATCAAAAGATTGGCGTGATGATAGACGATTTGTTAACTACTAAATATATTACCAATCCTGTAATTGACGACAAAGTCTATGAAGGAAGATACAGGCTTTTGTCTAGTAAACCAGCGAGGGTAGACGATGGTAGCGGAATTATAACCCAGATTCTTGCCAAGAATTTAGTGATATCCGGCGACTCCTTGCCGACTCCGGTGTTACTGTCTGATGAAAAAGCATTACTTTCTCCTTTTGCACACGATACTGCTTCGGTAAAAAATGCTTATGTTTGGGAGTATAGATGGGTTGACCCAAGTTACGCGCAAACATTGCGCGACACTATTGCCTTGACTTCTGATGTAATTGACGCAAAGGTTCTTAAGGTAGACGACGGGACTTGTAATATTCAGGTATTAACGCAGGCAAATACATGGAAGGGAACGCTATCTCAAAAGTGGGAACATCAAACACAGTTTCCTACCTTTGCGGCAAATAGTGTTGTAGATACTTATTCGCACATTCCTCTTACCAGTCTTGACACATTTAAAACCACGCTTGGGACGGCAACATCTGGGTATAAGGTATCATCGTTAGTTGATTCAACCAATGCCGAGGGTGGATTTGCCACCATTGTTCAAACACAGGACAAGTTATTTGTTGGTACTGTTTCTGCTGATAATGGAGTAAATACTGAAGCGGAATATTTGCCATTACTTACAGGAGGGGTGTTTAGAACTACGACATGGATTGGTGTTCCAGACGATGATTTAGCAACGGCAATGACGACGCTTGCTACGCCGCCAAGTGATTATTTTATACGCAACTTAGTCAACAATTACAACGGAACAGGTTCTTGTACTATTGTGCGAACCATGGGGCCAGCGGGTCCGTATGATGTAACTGCACAGGCCAATCAATTCCCCGGATTTGATGATGAACGCAGGACTTATTGGTATGCTGGATTAACAGCCACGGAAGCGACGGCAAAATATACTGAACTCAAAACAACGTGTGACGAGGGGTACAAGGTTGACTCGGTTGAAGTACGTGAGTATCGTTGGGAAACCGTGCTTGTAATTCAGAATATATCGAAGTTAAATCTTATCCTAACAGGTACAGTCCAAAATACTGATTATACAAAAACTTTCGGACTGGTCAATATTGCCTCTACGTTGTACCTGAACGTCGCATACGACAGTTTAGCCGGATTAAAAGCCAGCATTCTTGCTGATGCAACCAAGTTGATATTAAGACTGTATGATGACGATGCGGGGCAGGGCAAAGCAAATATTGTTTGTGTATGGAGGTCGAAGGAAGATGATCCTACTGGATTGGGAGCCATTCGTTCAAGTAGACCGTCAGCGTTTCATCAAACTACGCAAGAACGGACTTGGATAAACATTAATTTAACGAGCAAAGACGCGTTAAGTGATGCCGTAGCATTAGCAATGGCTGGCACATCTCCCTATACAAAGGATAGCACTAAAGATGTAATCATAGGCGCAACTGGCGACGACGCTGGCGATAAAACTGGAATCGTTCGGCAAACTGTAGTTAAAAAGCCGGGGTTTTATACTTATGCTGATTACTCATTGCTTGATTCTTTTAATCCACACGGATTAAAAGAGGCTACGATGGTTACTTCTGTCAGGGAGTATCCAGAAGTTGCTTATGACGACTTGTCCACAGTTTATACTGAACTTGTTACTTTCTTGGGTGAACCCATAGCAAAGGGTAAAGTGCAAACAAGTCTTAATGGGAACGGAACATTTGCCATCAGAGCATTTAAAGAAGGAAAGCCTGACTGGGACAACACAACCCCAGTCTATAATAAAACCAACGTCCGTAATCCCGGTGTAAACGGACAGCAGGAAACATTTCAAGCCACGGGCGTTCCAGTTGCCAACGCACCAGCAATCGTCGCGGGAGCCGCAGCCTCTTCTTCTGACTATCAACTTGATAATGCTCAATTTATAGAGCGTGATCATGGCGAAGGGGTTGTTCAAGCTACACAAACTAAGAAGAATGAAAGCGCCGTTATTGTTCGCAATTTTCCTGCTAGGGGTTCGCAACGAGCTATAGATGAAAGAATATGGCCACTGATAAGACAAGAAGATTTCACTACGATATGGGGAGAAGCGATAGGCGTTACGGAAACACTTGCTCTCGGAACAAGGGTTACTGATGCTGGTTATCCAAACAATATTCTTGATTATGCACAAGCCGACCTGCTTGGCAACGGTATGTGGAGAATATCAAGCCTTGTTGTTAAATGCCCGGAAACAATTTTAATAGCCGATGGCACTGAGATTGCTTGTAATGATGACAGCGATGTTACTTTATACCAAGTACAAGATGCTACCGATATCCCTACTTTTTCCAGCGCATCTCCGACATCCGTACGTCTTACTTCATTGGAGAAAAATAGGTACGGTAAATATGATTATGTCAAGCAAACGACTACCTCGCGTGTGCCGAAATCTTGTTCGATTGCGATTTCGTGGACAACGAAAGGCAGATATTACTGGATAGTACACACTTACCTTGAGGGCGTTCCGCTTACTTGGTGGAGATATTACGACCCAACAGTTCATACCATTTCTTTCCATACGACCGGAGACGCGGCGAAAACTGCTTTAAGCGGCGGGAACAACGGAAGTGTTCCGCATCGTGTTGGCAATAACTTGTGGATGGCGCATAAAGTTGTGTGGGGTAACCCCGTGCATGAATGATGTTTAATTTTTTAGGTGAAAATAATGCCTGACAAAAAAGAAGAACAAGAACAATGGGCGGCAAGGGAAGCGGCTAGACTTTCCGAATCAAGCAAGAAGCAGGAGGAAAGTCGTAAATTATTAGAGTTCATTCTCAAGGAGGCTAAGGGTGATGCCCAAAAACCTGACGCTCAACCAGAAACGGAGGCTGAAGGCCAGCCCATAGGTCTGTCATCTCAAGAAAAAGATGGTCGGCAAATTGGCTTTCCTGATATTTTACAAAAAGTTTCCGAAGACAAAAGAATAATACCAGAGCAAAAAGTCGTAAAGCAAGAGACGATTCGTCCTCCGAATCCATTAGACAATACCAACGATTTGTTTAAGAATAACAAAGAGCAAGAAGTCTTTGAAGAAAGTAAAGGTTTAAATCTGGCAGATGTTGTGTCAGCGATGTCGCAAAATCCTGTAACGCAGGACGACGCGGTTGCAATTGCCCATGAGGAAATTCCAAGAGAGTTGGTAAATTTGGGCAAGACTACTCCGGTGGGAGATGTCTTGAGGATTGGGGGAAGCACGTCTGGAAACGCAGAAGCCTATTGGGGTAAGGCGGTAACGGCAATAACCAATGGGGTAAAGTATCTTTTTGGAGCCGTAAAGTTTATTAAAGGTACATATACTACGTTAACCCTAGACTCAACGGCTAGTCCGAATACGATAAAAATTGATGTTGATAAAACCAGTCTTAATATTCCTGTTTTACCAACAAATATAGTTAATACTGTTACAGCCAGCGGTGGTGGAATAACTTCAAGTCCAACTACCGGAGATGTTATAGTAAAGAATACGGGCGTAAAAAGTATTGTCCAAGGTACAGGAATAATTTTAGATGAACCAACTGGAGACGTAACTATTGACGCTGATGTTGACGATACTGTTGCCGGAACTGAACCAGCTACAAGTATGTATGCGTTGACAAATCTTAATTTTGTCGCAGAAGCCGATGGAACTCACGCATGGTTTGCAGGATGTAGAGTAAGAACTAAAGCCTTAACGGTTGCTGGCTGGCAAGACATGGGAGTTATTTCTGGTACAGGAGGAGTATCTGGTGTTACCTCGATATGGACGGACGGAGATGTTGCCGGTACGGCTGGGGATATAGGGATTACTGGTGGATTAGGAATTTCAACTTATTGGTCAGGCTATTGGCTTGTAATACGAAATACTGGCATTGTTACAGTGAACGGAAGCGGGGCGGATGTCAACGGAAACGTTACGATAGCTACTCCAAGCGGTATAGATGATGAGGTTGAAGTTGTTACGAATGTTTATTGGGACGAAGCGAGTCATAGTCTTAAAAAATCAACTAATACTTTACATTTTACTGCTGGAGTTTTAGTGCTTAGAGAAGAAAATTCTGACGAAACAATTACAACCGCAGAAGAGTGTGATTAATGGCGCTGAAATATGATTTTAGTACTGGAAACTTATTAAGCAAAGATGAACACCTTTGTACGACATGTTGCCCACAATGCGAAAACTCTCTCATGTCAAGCGTTAAGGTGTTACCTTCGCATTGGCTTACATACACTGGATTTCAAGGAGATAACCAAGCACCGCATGGATATGGTTTTTGGCGTATTATGGATTGGCTCGTAGATATAGAAACTCCCGGAGGCGGAGGAGTTTTGGCGAGCGGAACGGTAAGTTCTAGCAAGGCGTTTAATGGGTTAGGCAGTCAGTATAAAAATATAACAGTCGATGAGACGTATTTTGATTTTTCATATAGTTGCGACGGGTTAACGTGGATTATTCTAAACCATCATGATGTTAAGATGGCGTATAATATATGGACGGTAGAGTTACCACGAGGAACGGGAGTAGATATGGATGCCGTAAGGGCAACCATCGAACCTGTTTGGACATCATATGCGCAATGGAGATTATTTGTTGATTGCGTTTGGCCCAGTTGGCCGAATTTTACTTTCTATACAAGCGGCAATCTAATAGATTATGGTAATATGGATGGGCTTGGATATTTTGTTGGGCTTGATTCGTATTATGAACCAGAGAATTATTTTAATCCTTCAATATGGTTATTAGCGTGTTATACATAAATGAAAATTATTGAAGAAATAATAAGAAGATTTGGGATATGTAAAAAATGCAGTCGTTCTATAGGTGGTGGTTTTAAATGCCAGCACCACAAGGGTTGTTGCTTCGGTCGTTGGCGAGCGCAACCCGACAATCATTGCCCGGAAGGAAAATGGTAGATGAGTGTAGTATATATGAACTCAGAAGGTTCGACGGGATATGTGGCACAAGCCGCAAAGACCGGACAAACCGCGTCCTATCAAGACGGTGATGATGGCTATTACCAGAAAGGTATTGCTTCGGTAACTCAACGATTTACCTTGCTAAGCGGTATAGGTTGTGTTATAGATAATTTAACAGGATTAATGTGGTCGCAGGATATTAATATTGCCGGGGAAACAAAGACGTGGACAGCAGCGATTAATTATTGCGAAGGGTTGAGCCTAGGAGGTTACACCGATTGGCGTATGCCAAATAAAAATGAAATGAAAAGTCTTATAGACTATAGTAACGATACGCCAGCATTACCAACTGGCCATCCGTTTACTGGTAGCAAGTTGACTTCCAATATAATGTATTTTACCAGTACTACCAAACCGGGTGATACTTATTACGGCAGAGAACCGCCTATAGTTATGTCAGATTATATAAGTCTTATCAGGCTAAAAGATGGAGCAATTAATGATAACCTTAAGTCAAATAGCTTTTATATTTTTCCAGTTAGAGGATAAAAAAATGAGTATAGTTTATTTGACAAGTGATAGTAGCGTATCAAATACCGGAAGATTGCCTAAGTCTTGGCAGACTACAGAATTTTACAACGGTGACGATGGGCATTATCAGCGTGGCATAACCTTTCCTTCTCCACGATTTACGGTTCAAGATAGTGAGGATTGTGTTAAAGATAATATGACGGGATTGTATTGGACCTTGGACGGCAACCTTAATGATAGGGCAACATGGAGCAATCAGATAATTTATTGCGAGGCTCTTGATTTGGGTGGTTATACTGATTGGCGATTGCCAAACATAAATGAAATGTTTAGTTTAATGGATACCCAAAACGGAAGCGCACCGTTAGCATTGCCAACATTTCCAACCGGACATCCATTTATTAATATAAAATCAAGATACTTAACTGATGCTTTAGCAGCGGACGGATGGGCCGATTTGTATTGGACAAGTACAACCAGTCAGATAAGTTCCACAAACGCATATTGGTATCAATTATGGGACGCTTATGTTAGGGCATCAGTTAAAACATCCATGTATTTAGCATGGCCCGTTAGGGGTGGGTAAGAGTTTTTAAATAAGAATAAGGAGTAATGATTATGCCAGAAACAAATTTCGGAACAGGTCGAGATAATTTTTATTTAGATAAATCGGAAAAAACTATTTACGATTACAATTACAATAAGCCAGCGAGTTATAAATGGAGTGACGAAGAAGTCGCGGCTTACAAATTAACCCATCCCAGTTGGCAAAAAGAAGGTCAGTTAGGAAAAAGACCGGAACAACAGGCCGCTGTCCCAGCGGAGTCTAAAAGATTGGAACAACAGGCCGCTGTCCTAGCGGAGTCTAAACTTGTTGGCTGGGCTACTACCGGACAAGAGGGACGGGTACAACCGATTTACCCACAAGGAGAAGGTATGGATGAACAGAGTGCTATGTATGTTAGAAGCGCCATGCCTAAGGTGTCAACTAGAGAAAGAAGCGCGTATCTTCGAGGACACCCTTTAGGTGGCGGACAAACGGAAGAGGGAAAAATGCGCTCCCTGAAAAGTACTGAAGACTTGGAAAGTTATATGCAAACTCCGTCTGGTTTACAAATATTTGGTCCTGAAAGCGGGGAGGGAGCTTCTAGTACGCAAAGACAATATGGAGAGGCTATTCTCGGTCAGTTTAATCCTGAATTACTTGAAAAATATAAAGCAGAAAGTTCAGAAGAAAGAAGAAGCGAAGGCGGGATGTCTTACTTTTATAAGACTAGCGTTGATCCAAACACAACGCTTTCACGAGCAGAGCAAGCGGCTGAAGTAAGAGAAAACCCTAGTCTTTTTACTCGGTATAATGCCTTAACTCCAGAAGAGAGGACTCAAAACTTAGAGTCAATAGCGCGGAGCTTTAAAGAAGATGTTACAAGCCAGATTAGAATACGGGGAAAAGAGATAAGTAGGATGACTACCAAGGAGGAGTATGAGCGTTATCGAAAATCGCTTGAATCTGGTGAAGTGTTTGGTTCTTTTATTGAAGCTAGGCAAGGGGCGGAAGAAGCCTTGAGGGTTAGCAATCCAGAATTATATCGAGAGATTCAAGATGAAAAATTGCTTTCAGATTATGAACCATTAACTGCTGATGCAAAAAGGATAAGAATATCGGTAGGTAAAGAGGCGAGCGGAAAAGATGTTTATGTGACGGCTGGTGAAGCTGAGCGAAGAGCGAGAAGAGGATTGCTTGTTGCCAAGAAAATGACAGGTGCTAATAGGGAAGCGGCAATATTAAAAGCGGATACAATGTTGGGTGAAATTTATGATTCAGTTAGTCAAAGATTAAAACAGGTTTCTGCTATATCAGAGTTTGGCTCTGCCGAAGAGTTGGCTGAAACGTCTAAGAGTGGCGAAACTCCGACCTTTAGGAAGGAAGCGAGAGGCGCGCTGATAAGAGAAATTGGAAGAGACAATGCTGGTCTAGTGTTTAATGACTATGTGATGTCAGCTGACGTTACTCCATTTAATATTGCCATTCAGTCTGGAATCGTAGAAGAAGAATCTGCCAATCTAAAGGGAGGCGCTGTTGTTTCCCGACGTTCTAATTCTGATATTGCCAAACAAATAATTATTGATATGAAAGAAACTCTTGCTGGAAAAACAGACGTTACCCAAAAAGAAATTTCTTCAATAATGAGCGACTCGATGAAAAAGATTTTGAAAGATAAATCTCTTGGAGTTACAGTTTACGGAAAAGGGGAAGGAGAAGTAAAGGCTGGCGATGAGTTTGTAAAAGATTTGGAGTGGGCTGTTAAATATGAGTTTGACGAACAAGCCAAGAGCGTATTTAAGGGATATAACGAGACAGTTTCAAGAAAATTATTGCCAGCGGTTAACAAGTTTTTAGAACAAGCTCCTGTCGTTTCAAGATGGAATGATAACAATGCTGAAAATGCTTTGAAACGAATAGACTTTGCGATGCGTGACCCCAACTTTCGCATAGAATACGACTTTGATAAAAGTGGGTCGATAGATAGACCTGAAGAACTTGCCGCAGCTTATATGGTTTTAACAGGTGGTTCGGATGCAAAGTTTTTATCGCAAAAGTTAATGCAAGGCGATGCGTCTCTTTTAGGTGAAGATGATAATGCACAGCAAACAACAGATGCTTTCAATGATCTTGGTTTTAAGTTGCACGGAGCGAGAATCGCTTACATTAAAAAGGAAGAAGCCGAAGAGCTTCTGCCACAGAGAATGGAAGAAGAAAGAACAAGGATAAGCAATTTTAATTTGAGTAAAGGATTGCTTACTACTTTCAGTAATGATCCAACGAAGACTGATATTGCAGCAACTTTTCTTAACGATGCTCGTGGTGTACAGGAAAAAAATGAATACCTGAACGCTCCATCTTCTGCTTTGAGAGAACAGGTGCTGGTTAATTCAAAGACTAGATTAAGAGAATTTGGGGCAACAGAAAGTAAAGCTGAAAAAGCTATTCCGCTTATAAGGTCTGGATATTTGCCTAAGTGGAGTGCTGTTGTCGTAAAAACTGAAGACCCTAACGTACCGTTTATAACTAAACTCGTTGTAAAGAATGAGGCGGCTACATCCGAAGAGGATTGGATTAATTACGACCAAGACATCTTGGATACATACGGGGAATATCCTGAGATATATGCCAAAGTAAAACAAGAAAAAGATAATGCTAGAAATCTTTGGAAGGAAGGAGATATAGCAAGGGAGTATGGTTATTCTCTCGATAAATTAAGTCCTGAAAGCAAGGCGTTTGCGACTAAGATAAGAGAAGAACAGGATTCTGGAAGGAATGGTTGGTTCTTTGGAGTTGGGAGGGGGGAGATAGAGGCTGCTATGTGGGAGGATTTTGCAAACAGTTTGCCGGAGGGTAAGAAAAAATCACTCGAACGGGAAGGTTTCCCGTTACGATTAGAAGCGGAAAATCCTGAATTATTCTATGATACCATAGAAGAGGAAAGGGTAAAAGCAGAGGCTGATGAAGCCGCCGAGATAATCAAGAAGAGCGGGGTTAGTGGTGAACCTTCGGTTAGGATGACCGCTCCTGATGGAAAAACGACGGCTCTGGTCAAGAAATCACAGGTTGAAAAATATCTAAAGATAGGAGCTACCGTAGCAAAGTAATGGAGATACAATGGCTTTCTTTAATGAACAAGATATTGTCAAGACACCAGAGGAAGAGAAACCATCTTTCTTTAATAAAGAGGATATAGTTCCTGAGAAGGAATCATTAGCTGGTGAACCCGACCTTGCAACTACAGACCAAGATGTTAAGGTTGAGATTGAGACTAGGAAAACTCGTGATAAATTAAACAGTTTTCCGTCCAATGTTCCTACGCTTGCAACTAATTACCCTATAGACGAAGAGGCCGAGTCTTCTAAACCAATCGTTCCGCTTCCTACTGGGGGTGCTGCTCAAGACCCACTCCAACCTGCGTTCACTAGTCCGGGTCTTTATGATATCGAGAGTACATTACGAGCTGGTACTGCTGATGGAGAGAAACTGCGTCTTCAAAGAGAAGCGGTTAAAACCAAGTTTCCTTCTTGGGTGACAGAATCTCCGCTTGAAATGGCTGCTCGTAAATTAATAGAAACTCATCCAGATACGGTAGCGTCTCGTGTAGCTCGTGACGTAATGGATACGAAGCAAGAGTATGTCACAGAGGCGGCAAAAGTATTGATTACGAGTCCGATGGGGAAGTTTCTCAACTTAATGACACAAATAGTTGCACCAAATACTGAGTTTAGCAAACATCATTTAGCACTTCAAGAGGCTTCTCGTAAGGGGATGCTTGAAGAAAACAAGAAACCAATATTTTCTGATGCGCTTGGTATCTTAGCGTTGGGTCCACCGGGAGTGTGGCAGACTCCAATAGGTCCATTTATGCTTCCAATATTGGAGGCTGCGGGGCAAGCAATGGATGCTGCGGCTGGTGTAAAGGGTGCGCTTTCTCCTATAGATGTAATGCTTGCAACTGCAATGGGTACGATTCTTAAACTTAAAGGATTTCTTCCTCCGTCTATTGCTAAAAAATTACTGCAAGGTCGTGGTGGGGCTATAGAAAGGGTGGCCAAATCTCTTATTCCAACAGGCTTAATGGCTGGTGAGATGGGGGCTATAGGACCAACAATCAATAGCGTTTCCGCTCTTGCTGATGGCGATATTGAAGGATTCAAAGATGCGTGGAGAAAATATCCAGAAGAAACTGCTAACTTATTCGCAGTGTTTGGTGTCCTTCAAATACTTCCGCTTGCTCAGGCTAGAATGTCTGGTTCGGCTGAAACTCGTCTTAGAAGATTTGGGTTGAGCAAACTAGAAGCCAATGAGTGGGCAAATAACATTACCTTTAATCCGCGAAGTGCTAGTGCCTTGGGGATTAGATTAACCGAAAGATTTGCCGGACTTAGAACAGATGCAGAGTTAAAGAATGTGGCAGATAATGTTATCTCGATGGTGCGAGACCCCGGCTATGCTGATGTAATCCGTCGCTTTCATACAGGGAAAGAATCCGAAGTTGTTCCCTTAGAAAGACGCGAACCATCCAGATTAATCGACCTTGATTTACAACCAGACATAAAGGCCGCAACGGTTAGCGCCGTTGGGACGCTCTCTGAGCCAGAAGCGCAGAAGTATGCCGGAGTGAATAATAAGGGCGAGCCCTTAGTTACCGATGTTAAGGATGGCGTCATAAGAGTTTCGTCTAGCCAAGGCAGGGATGTAAGAGAAAGAACATTTGGCAGGAGAACTACGCAGACTTCTTTTGATGGGATACGTCCAGCCACAATTGACGAGATTAGAAATCTTTCTATAGATGCTGGCGTGGAAGTTGTTATTACAGCCGGAACCGAACCCGGACATTTGCAAAAAACATATTCTCATGGTAAAGGTTACAAGGTTGACTTAAGACCAAACAGAAGAATAGACAACCTGATTAAATTATGGGAAAGGTTGCCTGACAGAAAAGGTGAGAGCGGGGAGCCAGAAGAGGGGTATAAAAATCCTCAATCTGGTGCTGAATACTTCAGGGAAGGAAACCATTGGGATGTTACGGTAAAGCCTATACAAGTTGATGTTCCAAGATATATCTATGGCGAGACTGTAGATAAGGATACCTTAACAGCAAGAATTGAATTGTTACCAGAGGTTGAACGGCTCTCTGCTACTCGTCGCAAATTGTTATCTGATGCTATCGCCAATAATGATGGTGGTATGGAAACGCTTACGCCAAAGAGGTTGGCGGAAATGGTAAGGGCTGTCAAGATTTCAAGGCCACTCAAAAGTGCCGAGGAACTCAGTACAATGGAGGAAAAGGAATTAAACCAATACATTGCTTCTGATTTGTACGGTGGCAAAAGAGATGTCAGACATAAAGATATAAAAAAACTTGGCTTTAAGGTCGAGAGCATGACTGAATTGACGCACGAGCAAAGGTTAAGGTTGGCTGAATATGGAACGGAACAGTTGAAGAAATCTCCGCTCAAGGTGGACAAGGTTGCTGAATCTAAGGTAGATAAAAGTCTTGTCAACTCCTTGAGTGAGGCTGTAGGAGCAGTTAAGAGTCTTGACGTTGGGCCTCGTCCACCGGGAATTACGAGTGCAGAGCATGGAATGATTATGAGCTATCTTTCCGAAGGGAAATGGATAAAAAGACTTGACCCAGATGGGTCGATACGAAAAGAATATGTGGATAGAATTGCCTTCCCGATTCCAAAGGACAGTCAATCTATGCTCTGGACTTTAAGGCGTTTCAGGAATGAGATGGCCGGAAGGGTCATGGCTGAGGAACAGGTGCGATCAGAAAAGGGGCGTAGTATGATGCGAAAGGCATTCAATGCTGCAAGGAATATCTCCTCTCGCCGTCTGTATATAGACAAACTCTCTCGTGATATTGGCAAGCCGGAATTGTTTGAGAAAGATGTTGAGAGGTTATATGTTGAGAAGACTAGACGCGCCGAGATGGGTGATTTGATAGAGAATGAGGTTTGGAAAAAAGCTGGGGTTGCTCGTAATCTTGCTGCTTACATGGCTAACAAGCCTAAGTTAGAGAATGCTGTTAAGTATGTTATGGGTGTTGATACCCGAACGCATAATCCTGAACTAAGACAGGCTCGTGTAGATGCGCTGGAGTTTATTTCAAAAGACCAACGTGGTAGTGATATAATCAAGGTGGCTGACGCATATCGCGAGTTGCTTCACGGAGAGTCTGCTGTTAATGTACGGCTCAATGTGGTTAATGAGTTTGGCAGAACTTGGGATAATGTGCGACAGGCTTATAATGAAATCGAGTCTATACCAAAAGAAAATAGAACTTCCACCCAAAAGGAAAAGTTAGCTGGTATAAAAAAGAGATTCTCCGACAGGCTTCCTTGGTATTATGATGAAAAAGAAGGTGTCGGGAAACAAGTAACAATCGAAGAGATGGATAAGGCTTGGAACGTCCGTAAGGCTGGGAATGATAAGGCTGTTCGAAAGTATTTAGGCGAGCAGAAGTGGGGAACAAGGGATTATTATTTTATGTCAACCAAAGGGTTGGATGCTGAAACAATATTGAGATCACGCAATATAACAGAACTTCCGTCTCTTGAGGAAGTCCAGACTAAGACGCCAATTACTCCGAGTGGACGTATTTTACATCGGATTGGTGTACCTGAATTTAACAAAGGGAGTCCGTGGAGCGCAATAGACAGGCATCTGGCTAATCTAAGCGTTCAGGCTTATACGTTGGAGTTATCCAGATATGTAGTCGACACTGTAAATGAAGCCGCCAATAAAGGATACATAGAGAAGTGGACAGCCAGAGAATTAAACAAGGCTGTTAAGTCTGGGCTGGGGCAGATGACTGAGACTCATCCCGGTGCAAAGGCTATTTATGTAGTAACAAGGGCATGGTGGCAAGCGTTTGGTCTGATTCTTCCGAAGATGGCTTGGTACACTGCGCGTAATATTCTATTTCAGGGAGTTCCTTGGGGCGCAATGGCTACCCAGTATCGAACGGCAGACATAGTGAAGGCTCAATTTAAGTTTGTTTCCGATGTTCGTAACCCAGACTCTAATCTTAGACGACACCAAGACGAGAGGTTTAAGGATGTCATCTCGTTGAGGAAGCAATTATTTATGGAGGGTTTCTTACAGCTTCCAGAAAGTGAGCGCACAAAACTTGCCAACGAATATGTGGCTAGGGCTCAGGAGTTTGTAGCTCAAGAGTTTTCTTTCTCTGACAATCATAATCGCCGTTACACTACGCAGACTGGTGACATAATCGTTGAGCGATATGTTGATGATTTTATAATGAGAAAAATTAATCAGGCACAACTAGAAAGTGGTCTGAAATTAAACCTTATGCCAGAAGGACACCGTAGGTATCTGCTTGATCTATTTAATAAGGGAAAATGGGGCGAGGTTGACGAGGCAGGAAAGCCTGTCTTGAATAAGAAAAACTTTAAGAAATTCATGTGGGAGACCACTGAGATGAAGACACTCTTGGCTAACTTTCCGTATCAGGTCAACGAAAGAAGCGCACTGGAACAGAATCCAGACTTTCGCTGGTTCTTCGGTATTCCAGTGTATGCTCGTGGGACCGGGGAGGTTATCTCAGAAACAGCTATCAGACCGCTGTTGAATGTATGGAGTAGGTATCAAGAGGGTGGGTTTAAGCTCAAGGATTTTGATTTCAAGACAGCGCAGAACGCAATGGGAAATGTCACGGCTCACATGATGTCTCGCGCATTGTCCGGACTTGTTCTGGCTACATTGATAGGAGAGCGTGAGGAGTACATCAATAAGTTTAAGAGGGGGTATCGCAGGGTTACGAAGACTGCTTCTCCGTATGGGACGGGGGAGTCAATTCTTGGATACAACCTTCTTGGACCCGGAGCATCAGCGTCGCTCAAGTTATTCGGAGCAGCGGCTGGGGTGGCGAAAGCATTGTATAAGGGGGATGGCGCATCAGTATTGGCAGAGTTTAAGCGGTTGGGAGACCAAGCTCTTTACTTCACGGCTCTCTTGCCAACCATTAAAACCTTCATGGAGGCGATGGGTAACAGGCAAGGGATGAAGAACGTCGATGTTATCGAGTCGTTTGTCAGGAGGGAGATAGTAGGCGGTAGGCACAAGCCACGAACACGCTACGCTGCCTTGATGCACATTGTCTTTGATACTGAACCACCTGACAGGGATAGCGAGTTGTTTAAAATCTACGACAAGCTCAAGAAGCAGTGGTCTAAGTAAAAATCCTTTCTATTATTATCTGTAATATGACAAGGGTGGATAGCGTGATGAAGATTGCGCTGACGGTTGTAAATCCGTTATTCATACTTGTATCCCCAGTTTACTTGCCGTCAGCTCCAGCATATTAACCGTCTCCAAGATTGATATTGAACTCACCCGGCTCAATCCAAGCGGCGGCCTGTCCTTCGACCACGTCCATATCTCAGGGTAATCCTTTGCTATCTTTTCGAGAAGAAGCTCAGGTAGCCTGTCTACATCACTGTGGCATATCCTACACATATAGACCCCATTGCTCAGGTTCCACCTATACTGAAGGATTGAGCGTATGTAGAGCCAATGATGAGCGTCAGTTCCCGGACGGCCACAGAGGATACAGTGTTGATTGAATTGATAACCTACTATTCTGCTCCATACCTTGTCGGCTCGTAGGAAGAGTTTCTTTCTTTCTGGATTCATTAATGTTATTTCCTTTTGTTGTTAGCTTCATCAATTCTCCTCCATCCGTTATCTTGAACTCGATACCTCTGTCCGTCAACCATTGCTGCTATATTCCTGCTGTCTATGTGCGGAAGGTACATGCGCTGGTTTATGTAGTTGCGGTAGCCATTCTCTCTTTTCCATTTTGGATTGTCTGTCATTTTATCTCCTTTTGTTTTTGCCTTACCCTCTCCCACCAGATCAACGCACCCCACGCACAAAGCATGAGGGGTATGCCGGCTAACAGAAAGGGCATGATTTCAGGGAAGGTCATTTTGTTTTCAATGCTTCCTCGGCGATATATACCGCCCCGTCGTCGTATGAATTTTCTTTTATCTCCGTCAATGCCTTTTCGAGTCTGGCGATACGTTGATCTCGTATCTTAAACGACGCTTCCGTGATTGGAATTACACCGCAATTCGTGCAAACAGGAGTCATGGTCATTTCTTTTTTACATTTATGGCATTTCACCCCCTTACTCCCTTCCGTCGTCGCCTTGATGCGACCCAGCGCGGTTTGGGCGATATGTTCAATACTGTTTTCGTAACGGACATCCTCGCCTTCCGGCCATACTTGGATAATTTTCCACAACGCCTTTACGAGCGTGGCAATATGGCGTGACTTTTCGTTAATAATCTCATCTGCAATTTGTTCAGCGTCATTCATTCTTTACCCCCTTTCCGTCACCGCCTTGATGCCGTGTTCGGGGTCGTCAGCACATATAGACTTGTTCAGTTTGCATTCCATTTTCACGGCATCTATACGCCAACTGTCAATCTCATCCACCGTCCATGTCGTCCCCGGATCTGGCACTTCGCCGCCCCATTCAAATTCATCCAGTTCATACGTTTCGCTGAATCCTGCCCGATACGCCCTCAACTTATCACGAGCCATTTCAACATTAACAATCTCAGAGTTAATTCTTCCGATAAGTATTACTCGATACCATCCCGCCTTTGTCGGTAACCTTGTTGTCCAGCTCATTTCCCCTTCCTTTCCATAACCGCCTTGATTAACCTGTTCGCCTTTTTCATCCATCGCTTCTGCCATTCTTTCTGTGCCGGATGTTCAGCCTTGTAAATCTCAATGGTGTTTTTACACCCGTCAATTAACTCGATGGCCTCTCGGAACATTTCAGGACTTGGGACAGCGCCGTATGCCCGTAAACATCTTGCACAATAAAGTATCGTTCCAACAGCGTGTCCGCATTTAGGGCAGGATTGTGTTCCCGCCTTTGTCGGTTGCTTGCTCATGTTTTAATCCTCCCATCCCAATCTGTGCCGCCACCCCTCTGTGCCGTAGAAATCTACATCAGAGGCTTCTTCAACTAACGCTTCTATTGCGGAAACATATTTTAAAAACTCTGTAATCTCGTATTTGGTTGTGAAATTTACCTCAATTTTGCCGCGTATTATATTAAGTTCTTTTTCGGTTTTCATCTAGTTACCCACCTTTCTTTGTCTGATACGGTTCAATTCTCCACACGGCTTGCACGGCGGCTATGGGCAGGCTAAAGTTGCTGGCACATTGCTTGGCGGTATCCGGCGAACACATAAGGGAATCCCATAACCTATGCCGTGCATCAGGATGTCCGCAAAACCCACACTGGCCACGCGGCGGAAACCATTTGCCAAGTTGCGGATATTCGCTCATTTCACCCACCTTTCGCCCCGCCGCTTGGACGGGGTTTATTTCTCGATAATTAAACCTAACGATTTTAGGACGGCTTCGGTTTGTGTGATTTTTATCTTTGCACCGCGAAGGTATGCACCGAGAAGGTCTGCACCGAGAAGGTCTGCATCGCCAAGGTATGCACCGCGAA
>Ga0222640_1000255_pt1 | contig 17063 bp, 18 predicted proteins | sample AntAcemetagen187_FD_181144 | JGI IMG/M metagenome (GOLD analysis project Ga0222640, IMG submission 181144) | Saline water microbial communities from Ace Lake, Antarctica - #187 | ecosystem: Environmental > Aquatic > Non-marine Saline and Alkaline > Saline | place: Antarctica: Ace Lake... | reverse complement strand
GGACGAATACAATTATTTGAAGGTGCTTCAATAGATGCGAAAGGAAATATAAAAACTACTATTGAACAGACTATTCAGTCTAAATCCGCCATTCAAAGAACATTTGTACAAACAATCGATGCTTTAGGAAGAATTGCCATAATAGGCAATCAAACAATAGATTCTAAAGCAAGAATTGAGAAAGAATCCAGTCGAACCATAATTGCCAAAGCAAGGATATATAACACATATCAATCAATAATCTCGGCCAGGGGGAACATTAGAAATAATCTAATTCAGACAGTTAGTGCATTGGGAAGAATAAAGATTTCATCGACTCAATCTATTCGTGCCAAAGCCGCTATACATCGAACATTTATTCAAACGGCGACTTCTATTGGAAGAATCCAAAATGTTTATCAATCCACTATTAATGCCAAGGGGAACATAGTTACTACCCAAATTAGAACAATTCAATCCAAAGGAAGAATTGGGATATATGGAATTGGTACAACCATTGATGCAAAGGCTTCTATTAAAAAAGAGTCTCAACAAACAATCACCGTTCTGTCTTCAATTAAGAAACAATCAAATAGAACAATATCTGGATTGGGAAGAATTGCCATTACTTCAACGAGATTACTTACATCTAATGGAAATATTAAATCAATTATTACACAGACTATTAACACCAGAGGAAGAATTACTAATACATACATACAAACAGTATTTGTCAAATCTGCTATCCAGAAGACATTTGATCAAACATTGCAATCTAAAGCAATAATTGGAATTATTTCTGAACAAACAATTGAGGCTAAAGCTTCAATTCGTGAAATAACCACAAGGACAGTCCAATCTAAAGGAATAATTGGGATAGCAAAGGGACAAACCATTGACGTTAAAGGAGATATTAAAAAGACGATAGAAAGACAAATAAATGCCAAAGGGCGTATTGGAATATTATCTACATACCAAATATCTGCAAAGGGACGTATTGGACACATTAGAGAGGCCACAATTGATGTTAAGGGTCGTATTACTATCAGTTCCAATCAATCCATAAATGCTTTGGGGAGAATCGGGTTAATAAACATCCAAACAATTAGTGCTAAAGGGAGAATCCAGAAAGCAGGATCACAGACTATAAATACAAAAGGGCGAATAGAAATAAGTTCCACTCAAACAATCAATGCCAATGGTGATATTAAAAAGATTTTTGAACAAAATATAACTGCAAAGGCAGATATCAAAAAAACTACTGGGGAACTCATCGATGTTAAATCTAGAATAACTATCACTTCCCAACAAAATATAGAGGCTAAAGCACGCATAACAATTACTTCTCTACAAACAATAGAAGCTCAGGGTGATATTGAAAAAATTACAACCCAAAATATTACAGCAAAGGCACGAATTCGTATTTTTGGTGTTACTCAAACTATACAAGCAAAGGGAATTGTATTAAGATTATTTACAAGGACTATATCTGCAAAAGGTAGAATAGTTACCTGGAGAGTTGTAGATATAATCGATAAGGTAAGAGATCAAAGACTTGTCAAAGAACTTACTTATGTAAAAGAAATTACTAGAGAAATAACATATAATAAGGTTACAGTGGTTAATATCTTAGAACCAAGTAGAAGAAATAGAATTAAATGGTTAATTGCTAAAGCTAGGATTAAATAAAATAGAACAACTTAAAGAATTTTTAATAAATTGATAAAAATTAGTGTATAATAAAATTAAAAGGAAATAAAATGCTAGATCAGATACTTAAATCAACATCAGATTCCATTGAAATAGATGTTTTTTATAATAATGTCTTAACTGACCCGACTTCCATAACTATTAGGGAAATCAGAGACCCAAATGGGAATATAATCTTAACAAATCAAACTGTCATCAAGGGAAGCACCACAGGAAGATATTATTATACGATGGCTTCTGCTTATACAAGTGTTTTAGGAATTTATACTGCTATTTGGCACTTCGTTATCGGAACAGCAACCTACGAACATACTCAAGAATTTGAGGTAGTTTCTACTCTTAGATATGGATACATAGTTCCCGAAGAAGTGAGAGATAAAGCAATTTATGAAGAAATTACTGCTACTAAACCAACTGATGCTGTTTTACAAAAATACATTGATAGAAGCACTGATATTATGGATGCTTATTTTGGAGATTCTATTAACTATGCTATTTATACCGAGAAAATTAGATGTGTTTTAGACAAGGTTCATAATGGAGTTCATATCCAACTTAGACACCGACCTCTTGTTAGTTTAACCAGCGTTCAATTAATGCAAGGGCCAACTAATACGCTTGATTTAGATGTTGATTATATTAGGAAAAATGAAGAGGCTTCTTATTTAGAATATTTTTCAGATATTGCTGTACCAACTTTAAGAATTTGTATCTTTGACCCATCAGCAACACAAATAATCCCAGTAGCTACGGTGGTTTATACTGCTGGTTATGTAACTGTTCCTGATAGAGTTAAACAAGCAGCCACAATGATTGTAGAACAACTTTATAAGCAAACTAAAGGTGATGATAAACAATTAACCCGATTTACCATTCAAGATATAACTGAGGCTTACGCAACGACTAAAGGCGAACAAGACGCAATAAGTGAAATAGGGCTTAGAGGGGCTCAAACAATAGTTAAACTGTTAAGACCATATTGCCAACCTTTCCGTAGAGGAGGCTTTGTGGGACCACTCGGCTGATATCCCATAGTATTATATAATATAAATATGATACCAAAATGGCATTGGACAAACAAACCTGAAAAAGAAAAAAAAGAAATTCTTAAAAGAATATCTAAGGGTTGGAAAAATTTAGAACTTAGACCTAAAAAAAATAGGGTTAAATGTAAATGCCTAATTTGCGGAAAAGAATTTGAAGTTAAAAAATCAAAAATAAAATATGGTAGAGGTAAATATTGTTCAAGAGCTTGTAAAGATAAAGATATTACAAGAATAAATAGTGGGAACAATCACTGGAATTGGAGATGCGGAATCACTACTGAAAGTGAAAAAATAAGAAAAAGTATTGAATATCGACTTTGGAGAGAATCAGTATTTGCCAGAGACAGATATACTTGTCAAAAATGTTTAAAAGGAAACAAATATTTGAGATCACATCATATTAACAACTTTGCTGATTATCCAGAATTACGAACAGCCATTAGTAATGGAATAACATTTTGTAAAAAATGTCATAATAAATTTCACAAGAAATATGGTAAAAGAAATAATAATAAAGAACAATTAAAGGAGTTTTTAATATGAGTATTCATAACATTCCGTCACGATTCTTGAATACCACAATTGATATATTTCGAGATACGGGAACAATTAATTCTGTGGGGGATCAAGATCTCACCACAGAAACAGCATATTTCTCAGTGGCGGCTAATATTCAACCACAAAAATCTGAAGTGGAATACAATCTTCAAGGTAAAATTAATTATCAAACACACGCCGCTTACATCAACAGAGTTGAAAATGATGTTACCAGACAAATTAAGCCAGGCGATATCGTATTAGATGAAGAAACAGGCGAATATTACATTGTTTTAGGCATTGAAGTTTTACAAGCAGGAAACAGAACAATAACCGACAGTCATCACATTAAATTGAATCTTAAGAATACAACAGGATATTTTGATACTGCTAAATTTAAAACATTGACATCAAAGGCTCAAATAACATGAAAATCGGACTTTCTTTAAAAAGCGTAGATGCAATGATAAAAAATCTTAATGATGTGGGTTTTGTTGTTGAACACAATTTTAAAGCAGATTTGGTAGAACATGGTAAAGAAATAAGAGATAAAGCAAAAGAAATTTTAGAAAATAGATCTCAACAAGAAACAGGTAAAAAATACTGGACGGGTAAATTACAAGAATCTATTAATTTATATATAGGGGGGGAAATATCTTATGGTTATGAAACTGGAACAAGTTTCAAACCTGAAACGAGAGAATCTCTTAGTATTTCTGTCGGCCCCGATATGAGAGTTGCACCTTATGCCGAATGGGTAGAAATCGGACATTATAAATCCACAAGTAAAGATTGGTGGGAAGGTTATCATTATTTAGAGGGTGCATATGCTGAAGTTGCCCCCAAAATGTCTGATAACATAACAAAGACAGTAAAAATTGCATTAACTAAATTTGAAAGAACTGCAAATCAAAGAACAAGACATGGAAAAACAAAACAATTTACTAAAGGATTCGCAGGAATGCGAGGAGTAGGAGCCTATTAATATGCCAACTTATTCAAAAAATATATATTTTCTCAAAGAGGCAATATTTGCCAAACTAAACGATGATTCTACATTACAAGGATTATTAGGAAGTACTGGTAGAATTTTTCATAGACAACCGCCCTCAGACGCCAAATATCCCTGTATTACTTATTCTATTCTTTCTGATAGAGATAATATTTTTAACCCAACAATAAGTAGCGGACAAGTAACTGGGAGTTTTTTTCGTATCACAATATTTAGTAGAAGTCCTAAAACAGAAGAATCAGACAACATAGAATCGAGGATAAAAGAACTTTTACATGGACAAACAACTTTAGACACTAGTAAAATAATTTGCTATAGTTGTTTTAGGGATAATTTGTTAGAACCAATTAAAGATCCCGATACATTAATTTGGATTACACAAGTTAGATATAATGTTAGATGGGCTAATAGATAGCCCACAGTAATAGCAAGGAGGTTATTATAATATGACTACAAAAGTAGAAGTAAAGCATAGTCCAGGAGGGCAATTAATCAAAAAACCCTCTTACCTTTTAGAATTAGAAGCTAAGTGGAAAAGATGGACTAAGATTGAAGATCCCGAAGCCTTTGAGGCATTAAAGGATTTATCAGGCGATCTTTGGGGAGAATTAAGAAAACTAGAGGCACAATTATGTAAAGAAATAGAAAACAGAGAATTACCTGATGATTTTAAAGAATTTGCTAAAGCCAAAATTAGAGATACCTGGAGAGATATAATCGGGCATCAAAAAATTGGCTTAGATAAACTTTGTATTGTTATCAGACAACACTTAAAAGAGGAAAAATAACATGAAATGGCAAAAAGAATGTCCTTATTGTGGCAAAGTATATAAATCAAAACGATTTTATAAATTACATCTTAAAACACATGAAGCCACTAAATCTGTGTTTAAAGAAGTAAAAATCGAAAAAACGGTAAGAGTTACTAGAAAAATTATTAAATCTAGAGTAAAATACAGAGAAGTTGTATATCTTGGAACTGCCGATAAGGCATCAGTCAAAGGTATAGTTACGGGTAAAAAATATGAGTTTTTTAAAGACAAATATAAGATGCCCGTACCAACTAAGGTAAATGAAAAAGACTACCCTGGTATAATTTCTTTGAAAGGTAAAGGTTGTGCAAGGAGAAATCCTACTGCTTTATATATGTCTAAAATCGATTGGAATTTAGAGATAGAAGCAGATAGATCAAGTAATAGATAAAGATTAAGTGTTAGTGTCAGATTTTTAATCATTATGAAAGGATTCATTCATGGCTATAACTGCTACAAACATAAACGTCAAAGGAGCTACTGTCAGAGTCGGGGGAACCGTTATCACTGATCCGTCTAGTGCGGATTGGTATGATGTAAGCCCTGCGGGAACTGATGTCGGATGTACTACTGGAGGAGTCACTGTTACATACTCTCTCGATACTTCTGATATCTTCTGTGATCAGTCTACTCCACCTGTTGATGTTGCTATCACTGGCGAAACAGCTACTGTTGAATTCTCAATGTTAGAATCTACGGCTGAAAACCTTAAGTTGGTTTTGGCAGACTTTGCTTCGTCTGAAGATGAAAGTGGAGTTGCTTACTGGCTTGGTGTTGGAGGAATCAATACGATTTCTTATACAGTCTTAGAACTCGAAATTTCAGATAACGATACAGGTTATCTAAACACCTGGACATTCTTTAGATGTGTTTCGGGTGGTTTTGAAGCTAACTTTGAGAGAGAGAATCCGACTGCTTTTGGTGTCACCTTTACTGCTTATGCAGATACAGACCACAGCAGCGGAAAACAGCTGTTCCAAATAAGACAAAACAAGGTATAACGTCAAAAGCTACTTATTAGTAGTTTAAGAAAAAGGCAATATGTCTGAAGAAAAAATAAAGACTACTGCTATTATTTTTATTGGTGGTAAAGAATTTACCATTAATAAATTAAGAGCAGGTAAATTCTATGGAGCTCAAAAAATTATTGCTAGTATGTTTAGGGATGCTTCTAAAATAGCACCCACTCAAGCTGGCAAGAAAAGTCCAGACATGAAGGACATAGATATAAGTAATTTAGTTGGGATGATTGAGACATTTCCACAACAAGTAGCAGGGTTTGTTGCTTGTTGTGCTGAAATAGAAGAAAAAGAAATTCTTGAAAAAGCATATCCAGAAGAAATAAGTAAAGCTTTTGGTGTGTGTCTTGATTTAAACAATGTGATGGAGAACCTAAAAAACTCCGTAGCCCCTATAGAGAAGTTAGGGGCTCGCAAGGAATAAATCGATTACCAAAAATTGATTTCATCACATGGTGTATAGATGTCCTCGCTTCTCGATATGGATGGACAAGAGATTATTCTCTAAACCATCTATATTGGGAAGAATTTTGGGGATATGTAGTAATAGCTGCCAACTTTACAGCTGAAGAAAGAAACGCAGAAATGCGTTTTAACTTTATGTTACATGCTGATAAAAAAGCGGCTAGAAAATGGAAAGATCTACCTATACCATTTCCTCCTATTAAAGAGGATGTTGTTGAAAAAGAAAGTTCAAGCGGAGTTGAACAATTACCCGATAAATTGCAACAAGTAGTATATCGTCCTGACGCCTAATATAAAAAAAGGTAAAATATAGTTATGGCAACATTAGGTGAAATATTAATATCGATACAGGGAGATGCTACTTCTTGGCAAAATGCGGTTAAAAAATCGTCAACAGCACTCCGCAATTTTGTCAGTGATGCAAAAAAGGAAGGGATAAATCTAGAAAATTTCAATTCCCACATGTTAGCGGGGTTGATGAAAGGTAATAAGGCTGTCAATAAATCTGCAAGGGTTTATCATGAAAGTTTGGATGAAATAAAACAAGGACTTGTAAATCAAGGTAAGGCTGCTAAAACAGCCGAAAAAGGTATCACAGATTTGGCAACAGCAGAAATTGCTGCAACAGTACAAACACAAAGTCTCGCTGCATCTTTAAAGGCCGTTTCTTCTCAACTCTGGATTATGACAATGGGACTTCGACAAGCGGGATTGGCTATGACTCAAGCATTTACAGTACCACTTGGTGCGCTTGCTACGGTATCAATTAAAACTTTTGCTGACTGGGAAACAGGAACAAAGCAATTACAAGCATCTACTGATTTATCTGCCAAAGGAGCAGAAAACTTTACCAAAGACCTTCGTGAACTGGCATTAGTAATGCCACTCACTGTTAAAGAACTTCAAGAAATTGCTATTACTGCAGGAGAAGCGGGTGTTAGTGTCAAAAATCTTGAAAGATATACAATAGCTATTGGTAAATTGGTAACTATTTCAAAAGAATTGGGACTTAAAGATGCTGCCGAAGCATTGGTGGCTGTTTCTAAAGCTTTTGGTATTGCTGAAGAAGATGTGGAAAGAGTAGGTTCGGTAATCAGAAAAATGGCAAAAGAGGCTCGTGGTGGGATGGATGATTTCGTATCGGCCATATTAAGAGCAATTCCCGCAGCAACTGTTTTAAATGTTGGATTTGAAGATTTGGCTGCATTACTGGCGGCAATTATCCCTGTTACTGGAACTGCCTCTCGTGCAGGAACACAACTTAATACAATGTTCGACAATATGAGTCGAAATTTACCTAAACTAGCAGCCCAAATGGGCATTACAGAAAAATCGTTAGAGGACATGATAAGTAAAGATGTGGTTGCCACATTAAAAACATATATCGAAGGATTACAAATAAGTGCAGATCAAATAGATAAAAACCAAGCCGTTCTTGAAATATTTGGTGCTACGGGTGCAAAAGCATTCAGAGCATTAATGAGTCAATATGATGAATTTTTACTACGACAAGAAGAATCAAATGAAGCATTTAAAGAAGGGATAGAATTAACAAAAGATTATGAAATTACAGCAGATACTCTGGCATCTCAATTTAAGATATTTAAAAATTCTCTACAAGAAGTTACCAAAGTAATCGGTGATGATTTAGCACCTATCATGAGAAAGTTTTTGGAAACTGCCACCCAAAAGATAATGCAGTTAGCCGCAATATGGATAGCATTGCCAGGTTGGGTAAAAAAATTGGCAATTGGAATCGGTGTATTATTGGCCGTCACCGGCCCTCTTATTTTAGCTTTTAATACATTACTTTCAATATTTGTCGGGTTCTTCACCACCATTACTGCATTAATAAATTCTATTAAAGCAGTGGGGGCAGCTTTCGGTGGACTAAAACTAGCAATGGGTTTGGTTGGTAAAAGCGTTTTGGCTATCATAGCGCCTTTTGCAAAGTTCATTTTAATAGCTATAGCAATAACGTATGTAATTCATAAAATTTACGATGCACTAAACAAACTATTTAACATCACTGAAAAAATTAAAGGAGCATTGGGAATAACGGCATTTCAAGAAAGAATATCTAATGCTCAGAAAAAAGTTTCAGATTCTCTTGAAAAGATGGGAGAATCTTTTAAACAAGATGGTGTAGAAAATATGGCAAAAGCATTTAGTGCAATGAATCTTTTGGCCAGTAAATGGGGTGACAAGATAATGGAATCATTCTTATATGGATTTAGAGAGGCAGATTTCGGCATTTTAGACGATACCATGAGAATTGTTGAATCTTACTATCAAATTTTGGAAAAACAGGGAGAAATGACAGCAGAATCCATCTATAACAGTACATTAGAAGCCAGAAGGGCAATTGCCAAAGCAATTTATGAGGTTAAAAGATTTGGTGAAATTAGTGTTGAAACAAGAAAAGAAATAGAAAGTTTAGTTGGAAAAGTAAGAATGGAATCATTAGCTAAAGAAATAGTAGCAGCACTAAAAGTCGAAGCAATCGAGGAAACAATCGATAGTATAAATGAAGAAATCAAACGAAGAAAAGATGCGTTGAAAAAGGAAACCGATGTTATTAAAAAAGCAATTGATGAGAGAAAAAAGATTTATGGCGATCAAATCGATTCAGAGGAAAAAGCAATCAAACTTTTACAAAAACGCAAAAGAGTTCTTGAAAAACTATATAAATCACAATTAAAAACATATCAGACGGTTGTTGATAATGCAGAAGATGAAAAAACGATTGCCAAAGATAGACTAGAAGTCATTAAAGAAAGTAATGACTTATTTATTGATAATTTAAAAGAACAACGGGACGCATTACAAGAAAATGCTGATGAAACTAGGGCGACATTGGATGATTTAAGAGATTTGAGAAAAGATGAAGTCGATATGGCCGAGGGAATGCTCGACTATGCTCGAATGAATTTGGAATCAGCTAGAAATCAACTTAAAAAAGAAGAAGCATTAGGAAAAGACGAATGGGATGCCGAATGGAGAGCTGCTAAATCAAGAACTTCCCAAGCAGGAGATCAGGTTGACTTGGCTTATGGTAATTATATTACAACCAAAAAACTATATAAGGCAGAAGAGGATATATTGGAAGAAAAATTGGATTTACAGAAAGATCAAGTTAAAGATATCAATAAACAAATTAAAACCGCTGAATATAATGCCAAACAACAAGAGAAAATATACGAAGAACAATTAAAGACAGCAGAGGACTCATTAGATGACGCTAAAAGGGCGTTAGATGATTTTAGGGATATATATCGAGAACAATCTGATTTATTGGAAGAGGAGATTGACGAGCATCGTTATAGGGTTGCTGACTTGAAAGACGCCAGAGATGAAATCATCGGTGCATTAGAAAAAGAAAGAGATGCTCTTAGCGAGAAATATAACAAAGAAATTGATATTTTTGAAAATCGGTTAAAAATTGCTGAAAATGCATTGGATACTACCAGAAAACTACTGGAATCTGAACAGGGAATTAATGAACAAAGATTAAAACTGGAACAAGAAAGACTAAAAGCTGCACAAGCAATGACTGGAGGAACCGAATTTGCAGGTATTGCTGCTGGTGCAGGATATGATGATTTAATTAAACAGTTGCAAGAAGTAACACAGGGATATGAAGACATAGGTAATGCAAGATCAGAGGCATTCAAAGAAGAACCTGGAGAAATACAAGAGTTTAACTTAATGAATTGGTGGGTTGAGGCATTTAAAAATACACCCGCTCAACTTAAAGCTCTTTTCGATAATATTGACTGGGAAGGAATTAAAACGGCATGGAAAACTACCATTGAATCAATAGATTGGAGTTTGATAGGAAAAACTATTTTAGGATTATTATTTCCTCCTTATGGAATTTTTTTACTTCTTACCGAAGTATTTAACATTGACTGGGAAAAAGTAAAAAATGATGTTGCTGATTTTGTTGGAAAAATAGATTGGAGTCTAGTAGGTAAAACTATTTTAGGTTTACTATTTCCACCTTATGGATTATTTCTCCTTTTAACCGATGTCTTTAATATAGATTGGGAAAAGGTTAAAAATGATATTACAAATTTTGTTTCTGGTATAAATTGGGGACAAATCGGACAAACAATTTTAGGAGCAATTTTTGCTGTCGGTGATTTGGGAACACAAATTTATAACACTATTTCAACTAGTTTGGAATCAATAGGGCCATCTTTAAAAAATGCAGGGGTATGGATAGGAGAAAAAATTGCTTCAGGTATTAGTAGTACTAAAGATTGGTTTAAAAATGCTGCCAATGTTGTTTATGGTGTGACAGAAGGATTAAATGAAAAATGGGGGGAGATTAAAGAATGGGGTAAAAATGTTGGAGGAAATATTGCTTCTGGCATTTATGGTGCTTGGGATAATATGAAAGATGCCGCCAAAAATATCGTTGGTGGTATTAGTTCTGGATTAAATGAAATGTGGGAACAGATAAAAGGTTGGGGAAAAACAACTGGACAACAATTAGCAAGTGGTATTGGTGATGCTTGGTGGCAAATAAAAGATTCTGCATTAAATATTCTTGGAGGAATAGCATCTGCTTTAAATGATAGATGGCAACAATTTAAAGATTGGGGTAAATCAATAGGAGAACATCTTGCTGCTGGTATTTATGATGCATGGGATTCTATTAAAAATGCAGCCAGTTGGGTAGCTAATGTTTTTAAATCATTCTTAGGTTGGTTTTCACCACCAAAAGAAGGCCCAATGAGTGAGGGTGATAAATGGATGCCAAACATGATAAAAACATTGGCACAGGGAATTGTTAGGAATTTACCACAAATTGAGGGAGCAGTTGAACAAATAGGAGAAGCAATTACAGGCGTTTCAGCAAATCACCCCGTTATTAATACTGGGGTAACTGCAGGAACAGAGGGATATGCATCAGGAGTAGCGGCACCTGCATTAGCCAAACCTACACCACGAGAAGGTGGATTAAGTAATCAAACAATTATTAATTTACAACCCGGTATGATGATTGCCAGTAAAGGAGAGGTGAGAGCCTTTTCTCGAATGTTGCAACAAGTTCAAAATACCGAAGGTGAAAGGACTGGAAGAGCAATATGAGTACTCAAATAAACAGGCCAACATTAGGAGGAGCAACAATTCCTCATCCAAGTAGGGGTAGTAAGGTAGAACCTGTATGGGTTCAATCTATCCACACTACATTGGGTGGTAAAACCAGACAAGAAGTAATGGCAAGAAAATATCGATATGTATTGTTTTATGAAGTGATGAATAAATCGACATATGAGGCATTGGAAGCTATTGTTAATGGTTTGGCGGCAATTACTTTTGTTTATGATAAATATACACAAAGTGCTTCACCTGGTGTATCCGTACTGTCTGAGTTATCTGCACGTGAACTTGTAGCGGGAACAGGAAATGATAATTTCTGGTCGTCCGTTACATTAACTCTTACAGAAGTTAGTTCAAGGATTTAAATATGTCAACACAGACACTAGCATCGAAGGCTAGAATCTGGCCTTCAACAGACAAACAAACTGAAATTGCCAAAACAATAAGGCAGATTGGCGGGCGTATTCAGGTTCAATGGAATGGAACGGATTGGGTTGATGAAAGTGATTATTTCCTTACTGCTGAAGGTAATATACAAATGAGTGGTAAATGGGGTGAAGGAATGGCTGGAGAAGCAGATTTTGAATTAAACAATACCACTAAAAGATTTTTACCCGAAGATACATCATCTCCCCTTTATAATTATCTGGTACCTCGAAAGAATATTAGATTTGATGTCAAAATCGGTTCTTATTATTTTCGACTTTTTACTGGTTATATCAAAGCTATCGAACCCAATAGAAAACAAGGAATTGTCAATTTTCATTGTTTTGATAATACAATAAATGTTTTAAATAAACCTGCACCAAGAGAAGCTGCTTATATTAATAAAAGAGCTGATGAGTTAATTGAAATTCTAGCTAGGAATGCTTTCGGATTAGAACCAGGTGATGATGGTAGTCCTTATTATGATTTGGAATTATCTGAACATACAATTAGTGCTGCTTATTTTGGAGAAAGATATACATGGCCTTTAATGGGAGAAATAGCGTTATCTGAGAGAGGAAGAATATTTTTTGACAATGACGGTAAATTAAAATTCTGGAATCAATCTCATGTTGAAAAACAACAAAATCCTATTTTTATCCTAACAAGAGATGATTGGATAGAAAATCTTGAATTTAGTATCGAAGAACAAGCTATCAAAAATAAGGTTACCGTTAAAGCAAGGCCAAGAATATCAGAGGGAATAAAAGTAGTTTGGGATAATGGCGATATTGAAGCTCTCAATCAGTATTCAGATACATTGGTTTGGATACCAGCAAATGATCAACAAAGTGCTTATATCCAGATAGAAGACGAAATTGGGCCGTTACCTTGTACAACATGGATACAACCAATTGCCAATACAGATTATACTGCCAATACGGCAGTGGATGGTTCGGGAACTGATATGACATCTTCGGTTAAAATAATAACATTTACTCCGTATGCCGATTCTTGTTACTTACAGGTTCAAAACTTTTCTGGTGTCCCTGTTTATCTCACTAAATTTCAAGTAAGAGCCAATCCACTTAAAATACACGACTGGATTAGGGTGATAAGGAGAGATGAGGCAAGCATCGCACTATACGGTGAACAATCTATTGAATTAGAAAATGATTTTATTGATAAAGAATCATGGGCAGATTCATTGGCACGAGTCGAAGTGGAAAGATGGAAGAATGCCAAAAATCTTTTTCGAGTTGATATTCTCGGACATCCTGAGTTTAGAGTAGGAGATGTATTAAGTGTCGAATTGACAGAAGGGAATTATGAAAACTATATGATTTATAATATGGATTGGCAAGTCGATAATAGAGGATTTTCACAAAAAATTGAATTTGTTAATCCATTGACAATATCAAATGAACAATCACTTATAAGTAGGGCAAATCTTATAGGTGTAACAACACAGACATTAACTGCTAAAGCCGCAATCGTTAAATTAAAAACAATTCAAGTTAAAGCCAGTATTAAGAAATTACAAGACAAATCAATACGGGCATTAGGGAGGATATTAATAACATGAGCAATGAAAAATGGACATCATCAAGAGCCAGATCACCTGGTGTATCAAAACCTGTCAATGTCCAAGAAATAGGTAATCCAGGACAACCAACGGAATTAATTATTCATAATGGAAAGATTTATTGTTACGATTCAGATGGACAGACGTTAATTGATGGAGGAATTATCCAAACTGGCGCTATTGCCGCTAGATCTATTGTTGCTACTAAATTAGCTATCGGACAGTCTGCATTTACGCATAATATTACACACTATTCTCTGAATTATTATCAGGTTTATTTTAACGCAGGAACAATTTATTTTGCCAACGGACAATCAGTCGAAACTAATGGCGGTTGGTTAAATGTACTATCAACTACTTATGTATATTACAACAATAATGCCGATTTATACGCCACAAACAATCCATCAAATGTTGTCGGGGATAACAAAGTTCTTTTAGCCATTTGTCGTCCAGGAAGTGAATGGGGACAATTGGTAGCAGTCGAATATCAACAAGCGGCAGGAACGACAATCGAAGGTGGACAAATCACCACAAAATCAATTATCGCTAACACACTAGATGTTGTTTCAATCGATGCTTCGGGATATATAAGTGCCTCATATATTATTACTGGAACTTTATCAGTTGGTGGTTCTGGTGCAGTATCTCCAGGTAAGTTAAGTTTCTTAGACACAAATGATGCTGAGTTTGGAAAAATCAACTACTTGGGACTTATTTTTCTTAATGATAAAGGTATATTTTTACACAATGTGGGACAAGCTGGCAATCCTGGATTATTTTATATGGATACTAGTGATGATTTATGGTTAAGATCGGGATTGAATAATAAAATTAAATTTGCTGCTCAAAATAATTCTTTAGCTTATACATTTGATACCTCAACAGGTATTATTAAATGTGATGTAAAAGGAAATTATTATGTAACGGGTTCTAATTATAGTGGTGGAAGTGTTGTTTTAAAAGGTGCTTCAGCTTTTTGGGGTGACGGATTTCCATCAATTCAAACTACTTATAATTTTGGAGTAACACTAGTTGGTGATCCTTTGTGTTTTGGAATGGGAATGGGAGTAATCGATCCAATAAATAATTATGAAACAGGATTAGACACAGGATATATATTTTCAACAACTGACGGAGGAGCAGCTAACGAACAATATGCTCAACAATTCACATTAGGAGGAACAGATAGGCAAGTCGATGCTATTTCAGTATTGATGGCTAAAACAGGTACTCCCGCAGGAACGATGGTAGCTGAAATTTATGCCGATTCTGGTGGGCTACCAACAGGAAGTGCATTAGGAACATCATCGGCATTAACAATCAATACTGTCGTCCCAGGTACTCACCCTGGTGGATATGGACTTGTTGGATTTACATTTGGTACTCCAATATCTTTATCAGCCAGTACTATTTATCATTTAGTGATTAGAACTGTCGGATATACATATGATGTCGGAGTGACAGAATTATATTGGGGAGGGACTGCTGGTGGAACTCACACAGGCGATGGTGAAACATATAATGATGGAACTAGTACTTGGTCAGCAATTGCAGCGGCTACAGTTTTATATTTTAGAATTTTCCCGTATAATTATTTTGGATCCACTACAATTAGTGCTGTTACTGATTTCTTTACTGTCATGGGAGAAGATCCGACTGTGACATCCATTAAGTTAAGATTTGTCCAACAAGATTTAGCTAATGCCTTTCAATTAGGCACTAGATATGGCGTTTTATATGGAGTATTTGGAGATTTATCATGAAAAAAATAATAAATTGTTCTACTAGATACAAACAGGAAGGATTGGTTGTCAGATTAAAAGATGATAAAATAACTATTACTAAGGGTAAATTAATTTACGATAAGGTTTTTGAAATTGAAAAAGGTGTAAGTTTCAAAATTGACAATAAAACTGTTATAATTTTTATAGTTGAAGATATCGAAACAGGAGAAGTTTTAGTAGCTACATCAGATGGTAGTATCGATAAAACAAAATATCGGCTTATCGAAAGATTAGCCTGGAAAACCGAATCAGGTTGGAATCGATTAAGTATAGAACCTTATCCGAAACCAGGCAAAGCAGGAAAATATAATTATGAAGGTTTCAACAAAAAAGATATCCAAAAAAGTCTTGAGATTCGCTCAAGAAGAAAAAAATCCATCGGCACAGATGGACGAGTCTTCGTTAAAGATATCAAAAACACTATCGTTAAAAGACAAGGTTGACATTTTATGGAAATTGCACAAAAATGACATCAACTAAAATCAAATTTGAAGAAATGCAAGGACTGATTGCCCGTTCAGTTATTCTTGCAAACAAAGAGAATGAATTGAAATTTCTTCGCATAGAGAATAAACAATACTGGCGATTATTAGTTAAAAAATACAAATTAGACTCAACCATTGATTATGATATTAATCAATCAGAAAATATGTTAATTTGGAAGAAGGAAAAATTATGATTGATGAATCATTAACAAATTTAGCAAAAAATGGAGTTCTTGGATTATTACTTGTAATTGCCATGGTAACTATTTTTTACTTGTATAGAGAAGCCAAACAAGAAAGGAATGATAGGTTAAAAGACATGAAAGAAGTTTGGCAGGCAGATGTTAATTTTAGATCAGAGTTAAAAGTTTTATTAGATTCAATCTTGCAAATATTGAAAAGTAAAAAATGAATAAATTTTTATCAAAAGTACATGATTTTTTTGGATATAGTCTCACCAAAAATGTCAAAGCAACTGAATTAACAGCAAGAGTTGTACATGAAAAGCAAAAGGATTTAAGTAATTTAAAGAAAACCAACGGTGTTATTAAGGTTATGATAGAAAGTGGAGAATTAAATTTAAAAGTGGATAAAAAATAAAATGGCAAAATTACAATTACCTTTTAAAATAAAAGCAAAGAGGACACAAACATTCGGTAATAAGTTTTACTTAAATGGTGTAGACGTATATGGACAATGGGGACTAAAGGGACATAATGGTATTGATTATGGATTGCCTAACGATACGCCATTATATGCCCCTCACAGTGGACGAATCATTGAGAGCTTATATAACAAAGGTGGTTATGGACACTATGTAAAAATAGAAAACAGTGAAGAAGGTTCAGTTCTAGCTCATATGAGAAAATCTGTTGTTAAAAAAGGCGATACTGTCAAACAAGGACAACTAATCGGATATTCGAATAATAGCGGGTATTCTACAGGGCCACATTTACATTGGGGATATTATCGTAAACCAAGAGATAGAAGTAACGGATATGCAGGATATATCGATCAGCAATCCTATTTAGATGATACAGACACCATCGAAAATTTTTTAATATCTGTCGGGTATACTTATCCTACCG
>Ga0222640_1000250_pt1 | contig 17214 bp, 27 predicted proteins | sample AntAcemetagen187_FD_181144 | JGI IMG/M metagenome (GOLD analysis project Ga0222640, IMG submission 181144) | Saline water microbial communities from Ace Lake, Antarctica - #187 | ecosystem: Environmental > Aquatic > Non-marine Saline and Alkaline > Saline | place: Antarctica: Ace Lake... | reverse complement strand
GTATTGCTCAATTCTGTTTTTGGCATTGTATAACCTCTTTTACTTTGTTCAATAATACCCTGTTATTATCACCTATTCTATTCCCGATTAACTGCGCTTTATTCCAGTCTTTGCGCTCATTCCTTAAATATTGCTTTGCGTAATGGTCAAGTTTTGTTTTCAATGGCTTGCACTCCATAATGAGCAAAAGCCGATATATAATTAAATATATCGGCTTTCACAATTAACGTTAACTGTAAACTTAAAGAATATTATAAATTAACTGCTTCTATAATCTCTTCCAGCTGTATTTTGACATTCGTTTTAGCAGTGTCACAAATTTCCGCAAATCTTGTTCTTATGGCAGTCTCTTTTTCACCGACAAAGTGGTTTCGTGCTGACTGCAAGTCATCAGATAACAACACGAAACAAATTATTGCGCTGTCATCTTGTGTCAACGGTTGTAAACCCTTAACCACTTTGTAGTCGTTACAACGCTTAAGTAACGTTTCAAGGCGCATTTTTCTTATTGCCTTGACTTTCTTTACTTTTTTTTGCTCCTGTGCTTGCCCTTGCACTTGCTCTAATCTCTCATTACTTGGCATATTGTTAGGCATTATTCACATCCTTTTTGTTATATGTTTAAGTCTATATTGTATTTCTTGCTCCTCTGCGCTCCTCTATGCGCATCTTAAAGTTAAAAGATAGCATCTTATAGAATGCGCCTTGCAATACGATACATTGCGTAAACTATAAGCATTATTCCGGTAAAGATCATCTGAATATGAAACAGTGTTAACGCAATACCGGATTGCAAACATAAATTGTATATGTATTTTGTCTCTGTTAAGTGAGTCATTTTGTCCCTCTCCTGTTATGGTTCTGTGAGATAATACGCTGTATTTACTTGCACTTATCATTCCAGTTTATACATTATTATTAAAATATATCATTATCTGTAAAGTACTGTCATTATAAGTATTTACGCTTTTAAGTCTTGACACTTGACATATACGTATATATAAAAGATGTAAAAGTATATCAGTATGATATAATTTACTGTTATATTCTGATATGCTTTGGTTAATGGCTTGCAGTATGTCATTTACATTAGACTGTCATATATATAAAGTATACCATCTTGTTATGGTTTTGTGAATAGATTGACAGTTTATACACCAATGCGAATATTTTAAAAAACAGAGTATATATAATATAAAGGATTATATGGTATGCTATATGCTATATAAGAAGTACTCTTAATATCTGTAAAGTACTCCAATTCCCCCAGTTATAGCATAGGGGTACATGCCATTTTAAGTGCTTGCATTAGAGCACGTTATGTCAATGTAACATAATGGTTATTATAAGACGTGGTATGTTGAATATAGAGATATGACCCTACCCCCTAAGACCAATACTCCCCTAGAGTATAATATACCTCTGCAAGCGATGAAGATTTTTAAAAAAGGGATTCTGAAACCATCTTACTCCCCTGATCCCCTCTAAGTCTCTTCACAGGCAAGCGTATTGCCCCTTCTGGCGAACAAACTTCTAAAGTATGAGGGTTAGTATGGCGATAAGAGGAGAAAGCATAGGAGGAGTCATGGATAAAGCGGAATTGCTTAGAAAGTTGAAAGATCTTGGAGAAGAAGATCCAGAGATGGGTCATAAATTAGCAGACCGGTTGCTTCTGGAATATATCAATGACGTAGATGTGTCAGAAGCTTTTGACTTTATTTCAAAATGGTACGCCTAATGAAAGATTATAGAGGTGGCATAAAATTATTCATACCCTACAAGAAGGGTAAACTGGAAAAACTTCTTGATAAGATTTTCCACCACAGGGAGGAAATCATGCCGAAGGAAAAATGGTGCCCGATAAGGAATTGGGAGTACTGCGTGAAGAAGGAATGTTCATGGTGGGATGATGATATAGATTCAAAGCAATGTGCTATAATTACCATAATGAAAAATATAAGTAGAATTAGAAGAGATTATTCGTAGCTGGAGAAGAGAGGAACAAGATGGACGAGAACACAAAAGTAGATCCTGAGAATGTAGAAGTACCAGAGTCAGTAGTTTCAGAATCAGCACCGGCGCAGGAAGATACACCAGATAAGACTGACAGTCAGTCTGAAGAGAATGTAGGATATGAGCCGGCAGTAGAGCAGGGTAGACAACCAGCAGAAACACCAGAATAATAAACTTAAACGTCTGGCTACGAATAAATTTTTTCTAAAGTAATTCCCCGATCATGGCGATATAATGGATGTTAGTACGTTTAGGTTTGATTCATGTGTGACAGTGACCGGTGGGGTTTATTCCCTCCAGTGTGCGTCCTGCCGGTTGCCAAAATGGAATTATGAATTGTGGGCTCTACAGGGTAAAGCCTTTATCTTATAAGGGTACTTGTTAGCCCGCAATGAAAAGGAAAATATGAAAAAGCAATCCGTCATATGCTTATGGCACGAGGTATTTTATTTTTTTAGTAAATTAAATTTTAAACCTTATAAGAGATACCGGAGAGGAAAGAATAGATGTCTGATATGCGGACTAAAAAAATAATGAAAGCATGGGAAAAAGAAATGGAAAAGGTTAATTACTTTGACATGATTAAAGCCTATAGGTCGCTTCCAACAATAAATCTTTTCGATAAGAAGGAAGAAAAAGATGAATCATAATATTTGTATATGTGGCAACAATAGATGGAAGACAAAAATTAAGGGAAGGAAATGGGAGTGCCGTAAGTGTGGGCACATAAAGGAGATACAATGAAACTGGAAACTCTTGATAATATTTTCCCATTTGGGGTTAAAGATCTTGAAGATGATAAGACACTTGTGGGCTCTAGGGCTCTAGGGAACCTAGGAGTCTCTATTTACATCCCCAAGAGAGATAATGGATATAGCAGGGGAGAGGCTGAGTTTATCGGTAAGAGGATTCTTAGGGGTGTCCCTGTGGATGGCTTGAAGGGTAGGGCTCAAATCCTTGAAGATCCGAGTAGCTATATAGTATTTATGGAATTTTCATTAGAAAATCTGGCTGAAAATCTGGAACAAACGGAGGTGGATAGTGGCAATCAAGGGAGTAGTGGGACAGCCCAAGCAGGAGAGGGACATATTGAGGGAGTGGAAAGGGTTCAAGAAGGTGGCGTCGGGCAATCAGAAACCGCCTCGCTGGAAAAGAATCCTGATGCGACTGATATTCCGGTGGGTTGAAAAAGAACTCAAGGATAGGATAAAGGAACTGCGCTAATTAGAACGGAGTAAATTGCAAAGTGAATAGATTGCAAAAAAATGTAAAGTACGAAGAATATAGTGACAAGGATGATCTGATCATTCCGTTCTGTGAAGAAAATATTCCTATTTTCTTTAACATAGTTCGTAAAGCCAAATTTCAAATGTGGATATTCAGAATCAATAATCATAGATTTACGGAGTACATATGGAACTGACAGATAGATGCCCTTTGTGTGATGAGCTAAAGCTTAAAACTTTAGTGGTTTGTAATTACTGTGCGAGAAAACATATAAAAGATTTACGTAATCCGAATTGTGATGTGTTCGCAAAGAAAAGATACAGGAGCAAGTGGGGTCAATTCATTCATTGGCTCGGAAGGAAAGTATACGAAAGGAGCAGGATATGAAAAGAATAGTTATTAGTTTGTGCGTTGTAGTGTTGTTTGTAAGTGGTTGCACCGGTTATGAGTTTGTGAAAACAGGTGTGACGGATTCTTATACTGGCGGCAAAACTTTAATTTCTGAGACTCTTACAGGTTTTGGAAATCTTGTTAAAGGTGAAAAGGGTATCGCTGTAAAGGTAGAATTGCTGTCGAATAAAAAGGAGTCAGACAAGCGGGCAATTGGAAAGAAAAAATAAATAATGCGGGGTGGAACATTGGCGGTTCACTTGACTCATACTCAAGCCCAAGGCTGTTCGATTCAGCCCCCCGCAAAGATGCTGGCTTCCCAAGATCAAGGAGCGCAAGGGTTCGCTAATCCGAAAGCGGTCTTGTGAGGGGAGCCGGTGCCAAAAGGAAATTATGTCTGGTAGGCGAAATAAACATTACAGGAATCTTTCCGATTTTGTAAGGAAAGGGAAGAAGGTCATACTAACAAAGACAGGTCAGATTCTATGGTCTGACAAGCCGCACAGGATGTATGCTTGGCTCAAGAAGTATGGAATCAGAGCAAGAACAGATCACGGATTGAATCGTGGGGTGTAAATCTCGCCCCGAGGGGTGGATCGTGAGTGTTAACTTTTGTATAAAATGCAAAAAGGTAACAGATGATTTCAGGACTCTATGTGAAAAATGTAAAGCAAAACTTAAAGAGGAGGTTCGTAGTGAGGAAGATATTATTCATAATTCTACTGATAATCGCAATCAACCCTAGCTTTCTTAATGCTGATAATTCAGTAAGGATCAGGGAGCTTGAAGCTATAAGTCAGCAGATATTTGGCAGGGTTCTTGAGCTTAAGTATCAGGATTCAGAAGCTAAGAAAAAAGCCATTAAAGAAGAATTAGAGAAAAAGAAAGCAGAAGAAGAACTTGCTAAGAAAGAAGGAAAGAAAACAAAGAAAAAGAAAAAGAAAAAGAAAAAGAAAAATGACAGCAAAACAAAGAAAACAAAATAGATTAAAGAGAGCTTATAACTATTCCATGGAAAGGCTTGGGATCAGTAAATGTAAGACGAACCGGCACGAATTTTCTTTTGTGATATTCACGGAAGGTGTTGAGTTCGGTGAAGGTCTAGCTCAAGCCAAGGTGGATGCTTATAGGAAGAGGCTCACAAACTTTATTAAACGTAGCGGGTACGCTGACAAGGCTTTGGAGCTTGCAGCGTTGGAGGCTGAATAATGAAACCGGAAGAGCAGAGAAAAGATAAAGAGAAAAATCGCAACAAGAAAGACTATACTGAAATACGCGATGAGGAAGCAAAGAAGATAAATGATAAATTCGGGAAGCAGCAATATCCTTGGAAAGATTCCCACAAAAGGAATTAACTTCCATAGATTTGAAAAGTATTCAGATTTGGAATGGTTCTTTTGGAATTATATTTATTTTCCGCTAATGAGGAGGAACACCGATGGAAAAGTCAATAAAGGAACAAATGGCGGAGTATCGAGAGAGAGAGAGATTAAAAAACCTGCAGGACATTAAAGACGGTACAAAGAAGATTGAGAAGGAACTGAAGAAAGAAGTTACACAAGAGACAGACGTTAATTTAGCTGATAAACTTCTTGATATAGGTAAGCGAGATCTCAGAAAAACAGGTAAGAAGGATCAGAAGGTTCTTGAATTTGATATCGACGCACCCGGAAGCACCTATTCTACCGCCACACTTGAGAAGATACTGGCATACTTTGTTGTAACAGAGAGCATAAACAACACAGCCAAAGAGTTCAATGTAACAACTGCGCTAGTCAAGTCCCTGATAGAGAATAATCCTATATTATATAATTACCTCACCAGAGTTAGGCAAGTATCTCTAGTCCAGATGTTTAAGAATCTTGCCAAGAAAGCCGGTATAGAGATAGACCGGCGCCTTACAGAGCGACCTGAGAGCTTCAAACCACTTGATCTCAATGCTATTGTAGGGACATCGATTGATAAGCTTAGAGTCCTTGAGGGCAAGGCTGAGAAGATTATTAAGTTCGAGGGTGAAGGGACTATGAAGTCAATATTTGAAGAGCTCGAAAAGGAACTCATAGATGCAAGACCAAAAGAAGAATTTTATGATCAAGCAAATGCGGGAGAGAGTAAAGATGCTCCTGCAGAAAATAAAAAAGAACCTGTATGATTACGATAGTTGGCTTGAATTACACTCAGTAGTCAATGCAGGTTTTGAAGTCTCTGATCAGATGATGGAATATATTAAAGGTGGGCTCTACACCTGTCTGTGGGAATTCCAACATTATAAACCACCATCACCACGCAATCTAGGGATAGACCAAGATGGCAAGCACGAAATATGGCATAAGGTCATGTGCTTCATTAAGGTCATTTGCGGTGGGAATAGATCCGCTAAGACCTGTTGTCTGTGCGCAGAAGGAACAATGGCGTGCCTAGGTAGCCGAAGGTTCACGAACTATTGGCATGAGAGAACTCCTATTATAGCGCGCCTTGTGGCTCCTGACTACCCGAACTCAATGACAAAAGCAATAGTCCCCACCATCGAGAAATTTGCCCCTCCAAATAGCTATGAAATGAAAAAGAACGGTCAAGGGCACGTAAACCTGATTACATTCAGCAATGCAAGTCAGTTACAGCTAATGACTTATGAACAGACCGTTATGAAGCACGCATCTGTTTCTCTGGACTGGCTAGGATTTGATGAGCCACCTCCAAGAAATATATTCAATGAAAATATGGCAAGGCTCATTGATAGAAATGGTGTCTGTGCCATGGCTTTAACGCCTATAAAGGAAGACGGCGGATATCCTATAGGATGGATCTACGACGAAATCTACGAAGAGAGCCTTAAGCTTGAGAATAATAAAAAATACTTTTGGGTAAATATAGATATAGAAGATAATAGAAAATCTCGGGGCGGGTATCTTAATGACGAATCTGTTGACCGCCAGATAGAGGAATGGAGAAAGGATGAAACTACTTACACAGCAAGAAAGAAGGGTGAGTTTACTCACCTGATAGGAAGGGTATGGAAAGAACTTGATCACTCGGTTCATATAGAAGAGAATTCGTTTGACGTATCTGACAGACAGAAATTTACAAGGTATGCTGCAATAGATGTTCACCCTAGAAACCCAATGGCTTATGTTGCTTGGGCTGTAGATCAGAATGGCTTCGGGTGGATCTATGATGAGATATATAAGGTTGGTAGAATTAAGGGCTTATGTGAACTCATACATGAACACGAAAAGATGTACGGATTGCCTTTCGTGAGATTCATAGATGAAACGGCAGATGCAAAAAATGAACTGACCGGAATGAATGTTTATAGGGAGTTCGGAAAATATAAAGTCTTCTGCAGGAAAGCTTCAAACCATAATAAGTTTCCTTATGGAATCCCGAAAGTCAGGGAATTGTTACATCCAGAGAAAACAAATTTCTCAGATATACCGATCCCTAATTTAAAAATATTCCGCAAATGTACAAGAACTTGGTATCAGATGACACACTATGTGTGGGACGAATTTCAGACCGCAAGATCACGTTCAGAAAATAACCCTCGTGAAAAGCCAAGAAAAAAAGACGATCATTGCGTAGACTGTGTATTATATATTGCAGAGAATAATCCTCGTTACATAAGTCCCCATCTGAACAGGACTAAGGAAGATGAAAACATCTATGTTGACGAAGTGACCGGTTATGTATCGTCAAGGGAATAAAAGTGTAAATTAATTAATTGTGGCGAAAAAGTCTTTTACAGTCGATATATAAGATAATATGGCGAATATATACGACAAAGTCACGAATCTTTACCATGAATATCTTCCGTTTGCGCATACTCTACGCGAACAGAGGAGAGCCAACCTTGACAGCTTCCTTGGAAAATATGTAGGAAAGACCCGTAGTAAATTAGCTGTCCCTGTAACCTTCGCTAAAATACAATCCGTTATAGCTAAACTGGTTATGCAGATTATAGGTCAGGATGAATTCTTCATAACGAATCCTGAGAGAAAGTCTGACCGGCTCAACGCTATCTCGATGCACAAACTCCTGAATAAGCAAGCCCACACAAGGCAATTCTTCCTAAACTTTACTATGTGGGTGACTTATACATTGCTCCATAGTTTGAGTATGGTTCGTGTTTATTGGCACAAGCAGAATAGACCTTATATGATCAAGAGAGCAAGAGTAAACGATTCAGGACAGTTTTCAGGTAAATATGATAAAGAGATTAAAAATGATTTTCAGATGCAGGAGCCCCGATTCTCTGTATGCGATATGAACCGGTTGCTGATGAATCCAAACAGCCCGTATTTATTTCCAGAGGAAGGTCGAGATTTAATCGAACATTACTACAAGCCGGTAAGTTACGTGCTTAGTCAGTTTGAAAATAAAAACTGGAATGGAACAATTGCTAAGAAAAGGATGCAAGAAACATCTAAGTCATTAGCATATGATTGGGAAGGTAATTATGGATGGGATCAGCATTTAGATTCACCATTCCAAACAGAGTATGATCCTGCAAGTGATCCTGTCGTACTGGTCACAGAATATCATACCGATAAAGAATGGCACGTTCTTATAAATCTTTTAGATACAGCACACCATGAGAAACGACCTGAATACTTACAATATAAACCATATGTTTCACTTAAAGATTATTACCTGCCTCACGACATTCTTGGAATGAGCGAAGCAGAAATAATGGCTCCCATGCAAACCCATCTGAATACTTCTCGAAATATTCGTATTGATAATATGAACGTTATACAGAACAGGATGTGGATTGTTGACATAATGGCAGAGATCTCTCGCGAACACCTCGCAAAATCAACGCCCGGGAAAGTTATTTATTCTTCTGCGGGCGTTGAGGCAGTAAAAGGGTTGGAGACTCAGGACATATCACAGTCTGCTTATAGAGAGGAACAGATAGCACGATTTGATATGGATGAAGCTACCGGCACTTACTCAAACGTTATGGGTCAGACACCGGAACCACGCACTCCAGCTTCAAGTTCTATGATGGCTTCAAGACAGGCAAATGCAAAATTTGATCTTAAAGCAAAGACCATATCGAGAGTTGGATTGTCAAGGCTCCTAGAGGTTTATGGTGATTACAATATAGAGTTTGGTGACGCAGCGCAGTATGTACGCAGACTAGGAGAAGATGGAAAATATCTCTATGACTCAATATCACCGGAAGAATTACCGGGAATATATAGCTTTGATGTTATCGTTGCTGCAGACGAACCACAGAAAGAAATACGCAGAGAACAGCTTATGAATTGGTATAGGTATGCTATGAGTAGATCTACCATCAATCAGGATTATCTTGATCTTCTTATAGCAAAAGAATTTAAACTGACACAGGCTGAGATCTCAAAACTTATAAAGCTTCCACCTGATGAAGCAGCAAAAATGTTTGATCCAGAAGAAGAAAATAAAGTTATGAGATTCGGCGGAAGAGCTCTTGTAAACGATAGGGACAATGATACAGAACATATGCAATCACACTTGGCTTATTACCAAGAAATGTATAACACTATGCCGGGCGACAGGGCTATGAGTTTTGAATCTCATTTACTTGATCACGACAGGCAGATGAAACAAAAACAGAAAGCAAATCCGGGGCTTATGGGCGGTGTACCTCAACTCGGTGGTGGCGGGGCGGACGTAGGCGGACAACAGCCTACAACACGGAATATACCATATGCAGGTGGTCAGAGATCAATCAACCCAATGGAAATAATGCAGGGATAAAGGGGACTATAATGCCAAAAGGGAAGCGTAGAAAAATATGTTTAAAAACAGGAAAAAAACCTAATTTTCCACGGAAAAGAAAAAATCAAAAATAAGAGGTTTTATGAGTTCGCCAAAAAGGGTGTTAAAGGATCACATAGAAAAGTTCTTTGAAAATAATTCAGAAAAAATAAATATACTGCTTACGAAAGAAGTTAAAGACTATCTTTCAAAAAAGCAACCGGTTGGAGATTTTCTCGGTCTTTCAAAAATACATGAGCTCTTGTCAGACTATAAGACAAACCCTACTGCTATCAGGGAATTGTCTACTATGTTTGAGTCTCCGGGTTACATATATTGGAGAAGCCATTTACTTGTAACTCAAAGATTTATAGAAAAAAGAATGGCACAAGATGTTAACATGACCGAAAAGGAATGGCAGGTCTTAAGAGTAGAATACGATTTTATAAATGTTCTGCTTAATAAAGAAAATGTAGTGCGTGAAGCACAGAAAGCGTTGATCCAGAAAGAGGCTGACGCTTATATAGAAGAAGAAAAGAAAAAGAAAAAGGAGCGTGTTTATGCCAAACGCAGTAGAAAACCCAAACGCAGACCCAAATAGCCCCGGTACAGCCCCCGATGGTGGACAAGCTAATGCTGGACAAGCGAACGGACAATCAGGCGATGGTGGCGGAGATGAATACTCAAATCTCTCACAGGCAGATCTGATTAAGAAGCTGAAAGATACTGATGCAGAAAAGAATAACTTGCGTTCTATGAATGACAAGAGATTCAATGATATGTCAGATAAATTCAGCCGCTTTGTTGATGCAATTGAGGACAAGGAAAAACAGGAACAGCTTACTAAACAGGCTGAGACTCAAGGCTCGACAAGGGAAAATTGGAACAAAATGTTTAAGGATGACCCTATGGGCGCTATTCTGTTGCTTAACAAAGCACATGATAGTGCGCGTGGAACCGAAACTGACGAAACGTTGATCGAAGTTAAGAGAAAACATCTTGCTGATAAGCATATGAATTCTCTTAAGGAACCGGCTGTGCTCAAACATAAGAGCGAAGTTATAGCTATTATGAATGAATTAAAGATGGGACATGATAACCCTGAATCAGTCAAGATCGCGTGGGATATCTGGAAAGGTCGCAACGCTCAATCCTTTCTGGAAGAAGGTGGTTCCGGTAGAGTTTCCGGTGATGAGAATAATTATGCGAGTATTCACGACCAAGGAGGAGCCTATAGAGGTTCCGAAGATGGCGCCGACAATGAGGTTCTATCCGATCAGGATAAAATCTATGTCAAAGCTGCTGTTGAACGTGGCGTGTTTAAGGATGTAGGCGATTTCAAGAAGTTTTCCAAAGACATGGCTACTATGGAACGTGGTGGTAGATATGGTGGAGTTATAGTGGACTAATGCACGGACGTCAAAGTCGAGTTATTGCAACAAACAGACCGGATAAAGAAAACTACATTCGGTGTGGTTATTGTGGGTTTATATGCAACAAGAAACGCGATAAAAAGTGTCCTGCGTGTAGTTCAACAAGCTTCGCAAAATAGGAGGACTGAATATGGCTTGTCATAGATGTAAAGGCAATGTTATTAAAGAAATCGACCGGACAAAAGATACTAGAACGTATCGCTGTTCGGGTTGTAGGTTTGAATGGATAAAAATAGTTACGAAGAATCCTGATGTAACACGGAAACCGTATTCTATTTTTAAAAAAGGGTTAAGAGAAGTTCCCGGATTACGGGAGCTTGGCTATAAAACTTAATAGGAGGAATACAAAATGGCAAAGTTTTTTTATGATGTCAGCAACGCACCTCCGCTGTTTAAAGACTTTCCGCTTATCAACGACACTTATGTTGATGGTGAATTTTTGTGCGCCGGGGTAACAGATGGCACTAACCTTGGATCGCTTTTATCTGGTGAAGGTGTTTATGTCGATTTTGCTGGAATAAAAGCTGGTGCGCTTACAACAGAAGGAACCCTCGCAAATAGAAATATTGATGAGGGAGAGGTTATTTATAATCCTTTCGGTGTTTATCTTTGTGAATATTATAAGCCCGCGGACGCTATAACTATCTCTACTATCAAGAACGTGTCTGAGGCATTACCTTTACCTTCGTTCGCTTGTGATAGTTCTGATGGACAGCCTAATTGCGGCGGTGGATGGATGTACAGGACAACAGATCCGGGTAAGGGAGAATTGGATTTTATCACTTCTGCTCTAGTTTCTGGTTCTATCACTCAGATTACACCTAGTCAGGCGTGTTCAACTGCCTTTACTACAAGTTCAAAGATGATTATAATTTATCCTCCATTTGGAGATTACAGTATTGACATGACTGATGACCAGATAGATGGAACTGATATTGATGCTGGCGGTGGTACTGAAGGAACAGACGGTATGGCTGTTGCAATAATGGATAACTGGATTCAGTGGAAAGGACGCAATCTACAGAGGCTTCGTGCTGCAACTCACGAGCATCTTATAAATCTGGATAATCTTGATGTTCAATTTTATTCAGAAGTTTGCTTCGCTCGTTCACATTTTCTAGTATCTTAACCAATAACTTAAAAGGAGAAATACAATGCCAGCTACAAGTGCAAGATTTCCAGATGCTCTGGATAAAGCCATGACATCGATGTTTCTCCAGACATACCGTGAAGAACAGGCAGATTGGAAGACTCTATATGGTAAGGAGACTTCCAAAACCGACTCTGAGAAATATAGTTCTGCTTCAACTGTAGGTAATATTCCGAAGTTTACAGGCGGAAGTATACCTGCTCTTGAAAATGAGCAGCTTTATGACAAAACTTTTACGCATGAAGAATTCGCTGCAAAGTATGTTGCGCAGAGAAAATTCATTGATGATAATAAGTTTAAGCAGATATTTGATGGAGTTTCACTTCTTGGTAGGTCTGCGAGAGTAACAAAAGACGAAGAGGCATTTTCTACTTTCAATGATGCTTTTACGGCTCAACCTACTGATGGAGACGGTACGGAGCTTTGTGCTTCTGACCATCCATATTCTCCAACAGACACGGGGACACAGAGTAATGAGGGCACAACAGCGCTTTCTAATGCGGCGGTCGTAGCAGCTAAAAAGCTGATGAGACGCTTCAATAATTCAAAAAGAAAGAACGCTCAGATTCAGCCCGATTTAATCGTAATCCCTACGGAACTTGAGGAAACAGCAAAAGAAATCACACAGTCTACATCGAAAGTGCTCGCTACTTGGTCTAGCGGTGTTGTGAATACGGAAGGAAACCTTTCATGGTTCTCTTCTCGCTATATGACAGACGCGACTGATTGGTTCCTTGTTGACTCAAAGATGATGAAACGTTTTCTACTTATGATCAACAGAACACCTCTCGAATTTGCTACAACTGATGATTTCAATACCCTTGAGAAATGGGCAAGAGTATATGAAAGATATTCATACGGTTGGACAGATTGGAGATGGATCTACGGAGAACTCGTTACAGGATAAGGAGTTACATAAACAATGGCTTGGTGGGGTGATTATATCACCTCACCTTTGCTAAAGGAGAGTTTTATGCCAAGGAAAAAGGCTACAAAAAGGAAGCCAAGAAAGAAGACAGAAACAGTTATTCCGATTACTCCACCTTTTATTGATTCAGTAAAACCGGAGGAAAGCCCAAGCGACACAATACCTGTTATAGGTGATGTGAAAGTTGACTTATCTGAAATAACAGAAACGGTCATTGAAGACAAGCCAGAATATATCCCTACAACATACGAGATTGAGCAAGACTTAAGAAAAGAACTTCTTGTAGATATGCCTACGAAGCTTGAGTTGAGGCGACCTAATGCAGCCTGTATTGATAAACTGATCAATTGGGAAGAGAAGAATAGTTTTACTGTTATTGCTTGGAGAGTTGCGCGTAAGGATCTTGGCATGGAAACAAATCTTGAATTCATAAGACCGCTTGGTATGAAAATAGATGACGGTCAATTACTAAAAAAGACGAAGGTATAATGTGGTAAATATTCATATTAAAAATACTCCTGACAAAAATGAATTGTATAAGAAAGCGAAAGATTTGAGACGTGAGTTTATGCCTCACCTCTCATCTCACAGAGAGCTTAAAGATGCAACGGATAGTAACGTAGATAAACTTATTCATTTCGAGCAGAATGTTGCTGGTAAAGCAAGAGAGTACAGGGAAATAATGAAAAAGTTAGACGGCGATCCTGATGCTAGGAGTCTTGATAAATTAAGGAGGAAAAACTAATGGGCTTTGTTGATAGAAGTAGAATCCCAAAAGTAACACCTGTGGCGCTAACGACTGCTGATATAGAATATTCGCATACATTTCGGTTTGACACAGTGGCTTTTGAAGTCAAAAACAGAGCAGCAGCAGTATTGAGATATTCATGGGCAACTGGTGGAGTAGCTTCTGGTGCAGCAGACGGAATTTATATGTCGCTTCCCTCTGGTGGTGTTTATTCAAGGGATAATGTAAAACTAGAAGATCCACATAGGACTATCTATTTAGCTAGTGATGCTGGTGGAGAGTATGCAGAAGTAGAAGAATGGACAAGATAGGGAGGATTTATGATCAAAGGGACTAAGGATCAGTCAGGAAATATCGAACTCAAGGTAGATCTTACGCTTGATCAGGTAAAAAATCTTAAGATAGGTAAAAAAGAAATCAGAGTTCCTGTCATTATAGAGGATGAGAAAATTGTTGTAATTCCTATTCTAAGAGAAAAGGAATACATAATACCGAGTATCAAAATCGTAGAAAAACAGATTGATTACACTATCAGAGTTCCAAAAATAGAGGAAGTTCCGACACCTGTTCCGAGGTTGCATTATGTTGATGTAAATATTCCTAGACTACATTACGTGGACGTGGATATTCCTGTAATACAGAAGGAGGAAATTGAATTGCTTTTTCCAATATTAAAAGAAAAAGATTTTCCATTTCCTATAATAAAGAATTTTCATTTTAATAATCCTGTACCAAAGAATGTAGATTATAATAACCCGATACCAAGGGAAAAGATAATAGTATTCCCTTCATTAGGTGGAAAATAAATGATCACATTAGCTACTATGCACAATATCGGGGCTATGAATGATGTACCTAAGATAGAAGTTACAGATGCTCCAACTTCTCACACCATATCACAAGGTAAAGGAACTATAATATTCCAGAATCAAGGAAGTGAAATTTGTTTTTGTGGAGGAACTACTGTTAATTATGCAAACAATAGAGGATTTTTACTTACTCCTATGGCAGCCTTGCAGTTTGACGGCACAACTAATTCATTTAAAGTTTATTTTGTTTGTTCCACAGGCAAGGAGACGACGATAGGAGTTATTGAGTGTGAAAAATAATGCAATTAAAAAATACATTTTTAATATATATAATTTTATGTCTGTCAATTCTTGTACCTTTGACGGTTGAAGCAGCACCAACGACATCTTTTGCTGTTCAAGAAATAGATGGTACACCGATAATATGGAACCCTACCTATTTAAAAGTACCTAATGGATCTTTAACTGTATCAGGGAGAATCGCCACACTTGACTACGCAGCTTCTTTTGTTCCCTATACGGGTGCAACAGCAGCTGTTAATTTAGGTTCTTATGATTTTACAACAACAGGCACGATAGAAGGGGCTACTCTTACCGAAGGTGGAGTTGGTATATATAATATTACTGAATCGGATGCGGCTTATGCTGCAGTTCTCGGAGCAGACCAAAATTACGTAACTGATGCAGACATTACTCTTTTAGGAAATACTTCTGGTTCAAACACAGGTGATGACTCCGGTACAGATGACCAAAAGATAGATGTTGCACAGTTAAACGGAACAGATCTTGAATTATCTTTAGAAGGTGATGGTGAGGCTACGAAGACTATTGACCTTTCTGGTTTGGGCGGAGGATCAACAGCACTTGATGACATAGGCGATCCTGATGCTGCAACTGGAATATCTTTAGGTGACAACGAAGCTATTACGATTACTTCCGCAGAGGATACAGGAACAGTATTATCTATAATTATGACGGATACTGATTTAAGTGGTGATACTTTTGGGTTAGATATTATCCACGCTGGCACTGCGAACTCTACTTATAAGTTTCTTAGATTATATGACAACACAAGTGATTTGCAATTAGCCATAACGTCAAATGGAAACATTGATACTGAAGGAACAATTACAACTGGAAGCTGGATGTTGTGTGAGTATGGTCTAATTAATAATAGAAAAATAAGTGACACCGCTGCAACAACAGCAGAGCTTGCCTTTCAGAAAAAGAGAGATGGCGCACCAACAGCTAATGTAGCAGATGAGGATTATCTTGGAAAGATTGTTTTTGAGGGTTATCATACTGACGAATATTCTGAGGGAGCTATAATAAGGGCTATTGTTGATGGCACAACAGGCGAAGATGATATGCCTACAAGAATAGAAATTTTAACTTCTCCAGATGGCACGGATGCTCCTGTATTGGCTGTAACAATAGACAGTAACCAAGATACTACTTTTGCAAATTTTCCTATAACACCAAGTGCTATGCCAGATGCTGACTATGAAGTATCGAATAAAAAATACCATGATGACAATGATGCAAATACGACCTATACCGGCACAGCTGATGAGATAGACCTTACAGGCACGACTTTTGATATTGCAGAACCTTATATTAAAGGTCTTGTACGAATGTATACAGTTGGAGGTAATATTTATATTACAAATTCAAATGATGAAGCTTCTCCTTGTACAGGATATATGTTGAAATCTCATGGTGCAACTACACCTGATTTCAAAATGGGATTCGTAGGTGGAAATTTACAACAAAGGGTAGATGTTGGATGGAATGAAATAGGTCAACCGGGTGCTAATATATCTTTCTATGGTGATGACCATTCAACCAATCCATCAGACTTACAATTAATGTATGGAAGTTTAGCTGATGCTTCTGAAGGACAATTAATTGTATATCATACTGCAGAATTAGCAGGTGACCAATGGTATGAAGTTATGAGGTTTGATGCGGATGAAGATATACATTTGAATCCAGATTGCCATGGTGATGTATATTGTTTCTATGATGAAGACGTTGCAGATGGTGCTAATGGAAAAATTCTTACTGGATATAGAAAAGCATCAGAAGGTGATAAATATTGGAAAATGCTTATAGACCAATATCAAGGATTTCATTTACATTCAGACGCTTCTTATTTTTGGTTACAGGCAGGAGTCTACGATGTAGTAGATGCGATTATTGCAACTAAAGATAATTTTTATGTAGGACACGAATGGTTAGCAAGTGCTGATGCTCCTGCATTTAGAGTATATTCATATCCTACAGGCGAGAGTATGACTTATGTACAATTAGTTTTAAATGATACAACAGATAATTATGAATGGACAAGAGAATCCGCACAAGTGGGAGCTATGGATTTTCAAATGCCTACATTGTTTGATGATGTAACAGTTGGTGGAAGTTTCTTCCCGAAACAAGTTACTGATAACGCTATGGATGCCACAAATGGAACAGAGGGCGAAATAGTTTACAACTTACATGATGATAAGTTTTACGGATGTACAGTAACAGGAACACCTGCAACTTGGGCAGCATTTAATTAATATTATGATAGAAAAAGACAAAAGAAAAAACAACATAGGTGACAGGTGCAAGCATCTTTCTATTCAGATGGGAGCTACAGAAAAAACAATAGATGTAGCGATTGAAGCTCTTGTTCTTGCAAAGAAAGAAATACAATTAGAAAAAGCAGATTTAAAACATTTAATGGATGATATATACGGAATAAAAAATAAGGAGGAAAACAATGG
>Ga0222640_1000247_pt1 | contig 17405 bp, 24 predicted proteins | sample AntAcemetagen187_FD_181144 | JGI IMG/M metagenome (GOLD analysis project Ga0222640, IMG submission 181144) | Saline water microbial communities from Ace Lake, Antarctica - #187 | ecosystem: Environmental > Aquatic > Non-marine Saline and Alkaline > Saline | place: Antarctica: Ace Lake... | reverse complement strand
GTTATCGAAATTAAGGGAAAGGACTACAGATTAAATGCCTAACTTGTTTGAAGAAACAAAATCACCGCCGGGGATCATTCAAGAGAAAATGGATTGGGAAAGCCTTATTGGTGAGGGGTTGGCGTTAAGGGAGAAGGACGATACTAACAGGTGGAAGCTAGGGGATTTAGCAATAAAATCTATGGTATGGTATGGGGCTCATTCCGTCCGGGAATTAGCAAAGGCAATAGGAATTAGGCAGGGGACCCTCCGTGGCTATCGGGACATAGCAAAAATATTTCCTTTTGAAAAAAGAGAGCCGTATCTTGCTTGGACCACATACCGGATTGCAGGAAGGCAAAAAAATCCCGATATTTGGATTAAGCGTTCGGCAGAAAACAATTGGACACCTGAGCAACTGGCTCGCGAAATAAGAGAGAAGGGGGGAAATAAGACAGAGGGGATGCAAGAAAAACTAATCAGGTTCTTTGCCTATTACGAAAAAAGTGGTGGTAGGCTAAAGGAAGAATCAGTCAAAGATTTGGTTGTCCGTTGGGAAAACTTCAAGAAAGGGAAGGCATAAAGAAAGGGAGGTAGAAAATGAAATGCAGGATTGAATATCTCGGATTGAATAATTGCTCAGATTGTGACATTCGCGCAAGATTTTCTGTAACACCTAGAATTCTCAATAATGGGGTTTATTCTACTTTCGGTAGTTTTCTTGTTGAAGTAGTGATTGCTTGTCTTGGTATTGGAAGGGCTCTTGATGTAGAAGAATGGGAATTAACTTCCGAGGAAATAAAAAAAGCAAGAGATGCTGTTGCTGACGAAGTGGGGGAAACGTGAATCAGGTGGAAATCAAATTCACCATTTATGGAATAGCAAGACCGAAAGGTGGCGCCCATACAGTAACCAAGGGCGGAAGAACTTGGGGATATGTTCCTACCAGCGTAAGAGACTGGGAAGATACGATACGGGCGCAAGTTCACAATTACCGCCCGCCAGAGCTTTTAAAAGAAGCCTTGAAGCTAGAGGCTCATTTTTACCGGGCCCCGCTGAAAAGCTTTTCTAACAAAAAAAGAGAATTGGCTTTAACTGGTATTATCAGGCCAGCCACCAGCCCAGACCTCGACAAGTGCGTAAGGGCGTTACAAGACGCCATCACTGGCATAATCTTTGGCAACGACAGCATAATTGTAGACCTGGTTTCTAGCAAGTGGTATGGGGACCCGCCAAGGGTGGAGGTAATTATAAGCAATGCAGACTAAAGAACACGAACCTAAAAGAAAAAAAAGAAGGCTCCTTGACAAATATCCCATATCCGACAATTTCAAAAGAATAATTTATTTTTTCATTGACGGATTTATAGATGAAATGCCAAAAGAGGTTGCTAAACATTTAAAGATTCTGTTCCCCAAAGAAAAAATAAAGAAGCTGCGCCAAAAAATTCTAAAAGCTAGGAAGAGGAATAAAGAATGTCCCAAAAAAAAGTCTTCAAAATAGTTACTATTTTTGTTATAATAGGAGTAATTCTAGGAATAGGGGGTGCGTGGATTATGTCTGAAAAAGTTGAAAGATATGTCGAGATTGATAAAGAAGCAGTTCCTGGCTTAAAGGTTCCACATTGGCCAATAATAAAAGCAGTTAGCGAAAAATATGATATTGACCCATATTTTGTTTCTGCTGTTATGTGGCAAGAGAGCAAATTTGACACAAGAGCAAAAAGTAAGGTGGGCGCAATTGGGCTGATGCAGCTTATGCCAAAGACGGGAATTTGGATTATGCGAGAAAAGCTGGGAGTTATGGGGGACAGGACAACCCTTTATGGTGCCGAAGTAAACATTGAGTGTGGAGTTTGGTATTTGAATTGGCTCCTAAAAAAGTTTAACGAGGATTTAACCCTTGCCCTGGCTGGGTATAATGCCGGGCCATCAGTTGCTAGAAAATGGAAATCATATCCAGAAACAAGGCATTTCATTGCTCAGGTGCTTAACCAATATGACAAATATAAAAGTCTTAAACCCTAAAACATTATTCATACCTTTTTGTATGCAACACGGCATTGATAAGGATGCCGCCTCTAGCCGGTTAAGGTGTTATTGGGTTTCCAAGCACCTAAAAGGTTCCGAGGTTTGGGACGGAAGCCAAGACCCAAAAACCTTTGATGTCATTGTTTTCCAAAAATACTATATGTTTCCGAAGCAGCTAAAGTTAGCCAGCTATCTTTCGGGAATAAAAAAACTTGTGATTTTTGATCTGTGCATAGGAGAGAAAACTCTAATCTTAACTAGCGAGGGTTGGAAATTTGCCTATGAAATTGAAGTGGGGAACAAAGTAGTAACCCATAAAGGAAGATTTAAAAAAGTTAAGAAAATTTATTACAGAAACGCCAAGGTTAAAAAACTTAAACCGGCGGGATTATGTGAAATAGCTATTACAGGAAACCACACTGTTCTTTCAACAAAAATTTCTGTAAGACAAAAATCTTGCCTCCCTGATAATGAGTGGGTCAAGGTAGATTCTTTATTGGTTGCTAAAAAGCGTAAAGGGGATATGGTTATCTCACTTGCAGAACGTGAATATCCACAAAAAGAAACTTCAAGGGATTTAGCGTGGATGTTAGGTTATTACACAGCAGAGGGAACATTTAGTGACCACCAAGTTTCATTTTCAATGAAAGGAACAGAAACCAAACAGCAGCAACGAATTATGGGGATAATTAAAAGACTTGGAGGACATAAACCAAGGTATCATCCACACAAAAGCGATAACGTTGGGAGTGTTTGTTTTACTTCTAAAAAATGGAGAGCATTTTTCGCAAAGGAATCCGGAACGAAAGAAAGGAAAAAAATACCAACAACCGTTTTTGCTTTTTCTCCAAAAAGAAAACTCTCTTTTTTGGAAGGTTACATATCAGGCGATGGTTACTGTAATGGCAAAGATGGAATAAAAAGTAATAGTATTTCTAAAAAAATATCATTTGGTATTTGGCAACTTTTTAGGGACTGTGGAATTAAGGCACACATTTGCTATCTTAAGCGAGAGGGGAAATCGTGTGCATTTACCCATAAAGATGGTAGACGATATGAAGGAAAACCTCAGTGGCAAGTTACTCTTAACCCACAAGAATCTTTAAGGTTTCTCCAAATAGCGAATGTTTACAAAAAAGACAAAAGAGAATATTGGAAAAAATTATCTTCCAAAAATATTCAAGTTAAATTACGAGATTTCTATTATGCTCATCCAATAAGAAAGATAACTGAAAGCAAGAAGGTTCCCACTTATAATTTTGAAGTAGAAGAAGATAATAGCTATATTGCCGATGGAATTGTCGTGCATAATTGCGATGCAGAATGGACTCACCCTGGGAGGGAAAGGCCATTAAAAGAAATGATGAAGGTTGTAGACTTCTGCACGACAAGCACGGAATACATTAAAACCCAAATTGAGCAACGCTATAATCATAATTGCTATCATATCCCCGACAGGCAAGACTTGGAATTTCATAGCAACATTAAAATTCACAAGGAAACAAAGAGCCCTACGATATGCTGGTATGGGAATAGAAGGACATTGGCCACCCTGCACATACTTAAGCCAGTCTTAAGCCGCCTGGGAAGAGAATTCGATTTGACATTCCGGGTGATTTTGGAGGCTGGGCAGAAATTTGAATGTCCGAACGTAAAAGTGGAAATGGCCGAGTGGAAACTAGAAACAATCAATAAGGAAATTCTTAAATGCGACTTGATAGTCAACCCGCACCTAGATAGCGAGTTGGAGCTGGCAAAGTCAAACAACAAGACCACAAAGGGCTGGGCGCTTGGTATGCCGGTTGTTGACTGGACAACGAATAATTGGTATGAGGACATAAGGGTGTTCCTCGTGAGCCACAATCTTCGTGCGTATGAAGGCTGGAAGCGGCGCCAGGAGGTAGAAAGAGAATGGGACGTGAAAATATCTGCAAAAGAAATGGAGGAAGTTATCAATGAGAATCTTCGTTAGAGACGGGGCTAGGCACACAAGGAACGGTGGTTATGGCATTGTAGCGCGCAACTTCATTGTCCAGCTGGTCAAGAAAGGACACCAGGTCCACATAGACAACCCCGGAGGAAAGTTTAAGCTTGAAGAAGTTGAAGAAAAGCACAAGAAGCTTTTGGAAAGTTTAACTCCGGCCAAAAGCGACAGAGATAACTATGATATTGTTTTTCAGATAAAGCCTCCTAACTCGATAAATCCATTGGTTCCGGGGTCAAAAAACATTATCTTTACTCTCCACGGCCTGAGCCACCTTCCCTCCGACTGGATAGAAAAATTACAGGGACAGGACAAGATTATGGTAGGCTCAAGATACGACCAAGAAGTTTTTGCCAGGGGTGGCTTTGAAGGGGTTGAAGTTGTTCCCTTGGCGAGCGACGGGGAAGCCTTCTGCCCACTTTTTCCAAAGCAAAAAAACAAAGACTTTACATTCTATGCTGTGGGGACTTTCCATTTTAGAAAAGGCTGGGACCTTCTGCTGGAGGCTTATTACAGAGCTTTCACAAAGGAGGATAATGTCCTCTTGCGCTTCAAAGTAAATGAATCAGTCGCAAAGGGAAACTTCAAATCGCTGGGAAACCAAAAATTTCTCCGCGAGTTCCAGGAAGTGTTAATAAAAAAATATCATCTTAACAGAGAAACTCTTCCCCGGATAGAATTTGACACAAGAGAGTTATCAATGAAGGATATGAATAAGGAATACAACAAAGCCGACGCTTTCATTTTGCTTTCAAGGGGAGAAGGCTGGCAACTCCCTGCAATGGAAGCTTTGCTTTGCCAGCTTCCAGTTATTGTTCCTGCGCATACAGCGATTTCGGAGTGGGCAAGGGACGATCTTTGCTTTATTATTGACAACGAGGAAGTCCCGGTGAAAGAAGCCCTAGCCGACAATTCGCGGCCTTTCGGATTTGCTTGGGCAAAAAGGTATTCAGAGGGAGACATTGAAACTAGAATGTATGTTTCAGACGTGGAGCAAGCTTCAAAAATAATGGGAATAGTTAAGCGAAGCTGGAACATTCTTGCTAAAGAAGTTGGATGGCGGGGCAGAGAATACATTCTTGAAAACTACAACTGGGATAAAGTTGGTGATAATTTAGAAAGGATAATACAAAACTTATGAAAATCTTTGTCAGAGATGGGGCTAGACACACGAAGCTTTCCGGCTATGGAGCCTTATGTAGAAACCTTGCTGTCGGGTTAGTAAAACTAGGACACGATGTTTTTGTGGACAACCCAAAAAACAGTGTCCCTTTTCAAGATATTGAAAAAAAACATTACGAGGTTCTGAAAACACTGCCAGTTCCTAAAAGTGACAAGGACGGATTTGACGCTATCCTTCAAATTAGGGGGCCTATGTTTTTAACCCCTCCGGTTCTTGGAACGAAAAACATTGTTTATACCCAACACGCCTTGTCCTTTCTACCGGACGCTTGGACAAGAAAACTTAAGGTTATGGATTCTATAATGGTCCCTTCTGTCTACGACCTTGAGGTCTTCAAGAAAGCTGGCCTTGCTAACCTGTCAATTGTTCACCAAGCTGCTGACGGAGAAGTTTTTAAGCCTTTGCCTCAGTCCACATTCAATTCGGTAAAAAATGGATATTTCACTTTCTATACAGTTTCCAGCTTTGGCTTTAGGAAAGGTTGGGACATTTTGCTTGAAGCTTATTACTTGGCTTTCCGGGGCAACAGAAAAGTGTTGTTAAGATTTAAGACAGACGGAACAGAGTGGGTAAAAATCAATATGCAGAATTTCCACTTATGCCAAGACAAAATCCATAAGAAATATGGAATACCAGTAAACGAATTTCCCAAGATAGAATTTGACACACGCCTTCTTTCTTCGAGGGAAATGAACGAAGAATACAATAAGGTTGATGCTTTCATATCTATGAGCCGTGGGGAGGGCTTTTCTATGCCAACCGTAGAAGCGCTTCTTTGCGAGCTTCCAGTCATTGCCCCGGACTCTACCGGCTTTAAGGAATACCTGACAACGGAAAATTCTTGTCCCCTAAAAACAAAATCTGTTCGGGTTCTGGAAGTGTGGGAAAATCGGTATTTTATAGGTAAAAGCTGGTCAAGGACTTATGGTATGCCGGAAGAGGATAAGAGGTATGAAGGCAACCCGAATACGACAATGGAGGTTCCCTCGGTAGAAGAAGCGGTAGAAGCTATGAAAATGGTTGTGAGTAAGCAATCAGACGTTCACAACAAAGCGAAGCAAGGCAGGTTGGACATACTCAGAGAATTCAACTGGGAAAATGCGGTCAAAGGGGTAAACGAAATAATAGAAAAGGGAGAAAAACAATGATTAAAGTTTCGGTAATAATGTCTACTTACAATCAGGAGGTAAACGTCGAGAGGTGCCTTTGGTGTTGGATAAACCAAGCAAACATTTCCCCTTCCGAATATGAGATTGTTGTTATTGATGATGGCAGTAAAGATAAAACATTGGAAGTAATCCTTGGTATCGCCGGAAATAACCCGCAAATCAATTGGCAGGTCTGGCAATACCAGGGACCGAAGAAGTGGAAAATCCCGGTGCATATCTTGAACACTGGTTTCCAAGTAGCTAAGGGCAAGGTTTTGATTATGGCCTTTGACGATAGGTTGGTGTTACCAGGCACCATAGCTGGGCTATACAGCCCCCACCTAGAAAATGACAAATTAGTAACTGGCTGCCACGGATACCCACTTTATAAAGACCCGGAGAAGAAAATAGGATTTACCAACGAAGTGGCCCAAGAAGAATTCCTTCGCTCCTTTTATACTACAGGCTGGAAAGACCATATCGAGCAGTTGGGGGATTGGTGTTCCGAAATGAGCGCAATGGAAAAGGCCCAGGGAGAGAATATAAGCGAGTTGGGAATAGTCGCAATAAAAAAAGAAGATTGGGTTGCTATCCGAGGTTGGGACGAACAGTTTTATGCCTATGGATATTGGAATTTGGACATTCTCCAAAGAATGAAGAAGTCAGGACTAAAGGTCGTTCTTGTTGATGGGCTAAAGTGGATACACTTATGGCATATTGCCTATCAGGGAGGTAAATATGGAGAATCTGATTACCACGGCTGTTACAACACTACAAAAGAAAGGGCAGAAGAAATGCTGCGGATCCAAAAAAAACGAAAAGACCCCACGGCAGCTAACGAAGGAAAAGGCACCAAGTGGGGGCTGAATGAGCACGATAAAAAAATCTTTGAATGGGAGGTAGTTTAATGTATCAGGATAAATTTACAAAGCTAGAGATTGGCCCTGGAGAAAAGCCGCTGCACAAAGATGACCCAGAATGGCTTTTGATTGATGCTAGAAAATTTCCGTGGGTTGATATTGTCTGCAATGCCAGCAAGCTTCCCCAGTTTGAAAATGAGACATTTGATGAAGTCTATGCCTCTGGAGTTATCGAACACTTTGGTTGGCGCACGACAAAGGCAGTTCTGCAAGAATGGCTTCGGATTTTGAAGAAGGGTGGAAAACTAGAAATGATTCTCCCTGATTATTTCTTTCTTTGGAAGAATTTAATTACTGGTAGGGTCCTTCCAAAGTCAGCAAAATGGGCGGGTGGTCCGGTTACAAGCGCTTTCGTGGCTTATGTTACAGGCGGTGGCCAAGACTACCCGGACAACACTCATTACTCCCACTACTGCTATGACTGGTATCAGGAGACATTAGAAGCAATGAATTGCGAGGTAGAGCTTCGACACCACGGGCAAATACACCCTAGCCCCCTGCTTCGGATTATTGCCACAAAAAAATAAAAGGAGGAGAGAAATGGGACTCAATCAAGAAATCCTGGAGGTTGTTTTTAAGTATGTGCCTGATATGCAGAAAATGAAAATCCTTGATGCAGGTTGTGGGCCGGGCAGTATGAATTTAGAATTTATAAAGAAAGGAGCAACCGTTGCCCTGGTTGATTATAGCCAAAAAGTCTTAGCAAAAACAAAAAAGATTTTTACCGAAAACGTAGGACCACCGCCTATGAAATGGAATCTTTATCAGCAAGACATAAGGAAAATGTATTTTCAAGATGGGACATTTGACTTGACTTGGAGTAGCGGGACAATAGAGCATTTTGATAAAGCTGACCTAGCTTTGGTTCTTAGGGAAATGATAAGACTTAGCCGGAAATGGGTAATAACTTTTGCTCCAAATAATCAATGTGCTCCCTACGAATACTGGAAGGAAAAACAAAGGAAGGAGGGGACCTGGCCTTATGGAATAGAAGACTCAAAACAATCAATGAGGAAAGAATTTGAAGCGTTTGGGTTGACAGTTTTAGAGGAAGGCAGCGTAGGCTCTACTATGTTTGACAAGTTTATAAGAGAATCTGGATATGCAGGAGTATACAACAATAAGGAGCAGTATCTTCTTTATACGATAGGACGGAAGGATAAAAAGTGAAAAAATCAATAGACTTAGTGCCACGGACTAAAAAACAGGTGGCAAGATTTCAGAAGGCTGGAAAAAAACTCTTTGATTATCCTTGGCTTACAGGCGACCACCCTTGTAACTTTTTAAGCACAGGCTGGAAAAGCGAGATAAGAATATACAGGTTCCCCAATAATTTTGGGGTTTCCGTGGTAAGTCTTCCAGGCAAGCAATACGAATTAGCAGAGTTGTCTTTCAGAAAAAGCAAGGAGTGGGGAATAGATTGGGATTTAACAAAAAACGACAAAGAGACTGCTGTTAATAAAAAGGCAAATGAAGCAGGAATCGAAAAGTTGCTTTGGAGTTTTTATAATCGAGGGAGGAAAAGGATTAGGCCGATAGGGGAGGCGATTTATCGCCAAGCAATGAGAGGTTACTCAAAGAAGGCAATCCAGGCACAACTAAGGACGAAAGCACAGAAGAAGAAAGGCAAGATTCTCCAGATTTTCGGTGGTGCTGTCTTGAATGTTTTTTACAGCCAGAGAGAAGCCTCCCGAAAAACAGGTATTTGCCAGAGCTGTTTAAGTGATGTCTTGAATAAAGGCAAGCGCAAGATTGCTGGTGGTTGTATATGGAAATATGAGGAACCGGAAAAAGTATGAAAATATCTTTTGTCCACGACCTGTCTGTTTCCCAATCAATGGGTGGGGCTCAATTGAGCAACATTGAAGTCATAAGGGAAGGTGAAAGGCGAGGACACGAAATCAATGTTATCAACAGGCGGGACTATAAATTTAGATACCTGGAAGGTTCCGACCTGGTAATCCTCAGCACCCTAAGGGGTTTCGACAAGAAATTCATAAAGTATATCTCCGAAAAATATCCGTTCATTAGATACGAACACGATTATGTTTGTGTTTCGGCAGGGAAAGCATACCAAGGAATGACCAAGGAATGTATGTTAAGCAACCACAGGTGTGAGCGCTGCCCGTATAATTTCTATAAGGAGCTGTTTGAGAAATCAATCCTAAACATTTTCCTGTCTCCCCTTCACCGAGATAAACACTTCTTAGCTTTTGGAAATATCATTGAGCCCAATTATTGCTTTCCTTCTCCGGTTGTTGTTGAGAGATTTTATCCTGATGTTGGGAGAAAAAGGATAAAGGGGAGCTATCTTTATGTTGGTTCTATTGCAAAACACAAAGGAATGGATACAATAGCTGCATTTATAAGGAAGAATCCAAAGTCAGTTTTTACTATGGTAGGAGAATTGCGGAAGGAATGCGAATACTTAAAAGAATTGCCAAACTGTAACCTTGTCCCTGGGGTTTCCCAGGCAAAGTTATCTAAGTTTTATTCTGCCGCAGAAAAATTCCTTCATTTTCCATTATGGGATGAACCTTTTGGCCGAACCGTTATGGAAGCCTACCTTTCCGGCTGCGAGATAATTACAAACCATAGGGTTGGAGCAATGAGTTATGGCTGGGATTTGTCAAAAATGGATGAAATTAGGGAAATTATACGAAATTCCCCTAAAAAGCTGTGGGAAAGGATTGAGAAGGCTATTAGCGAGCCCAGGTTGCCCTGAGAAGGGCTTTTGTATTTGGTTGGAACTAAACCATAGAAAGGAGAAAAAAGATGGTTAAAAAGTGGCTTTTGTGTGTGGTTTTTCTGTTTTTGGTTGCTGGGCAGTCCTGGGCCCTAGAAATGTTCCCGGAATTGGAGGTTACGGCCCAAATGGGGAGGTTTATGAAGGAAGTATCTTATAGTTCAAGTGGAACAAGATTCTTTAGTAAGGTGGCAATTGATGTTGGGATATTGAGCCAAGATAAGTTTGTCCTTTTTACAAGATTTGATTATGATACTTACTTCATAGAATCAAGAAGGGGGCTTTTAGAATGGTATCCGTGGTTCTGCGATTACACAAACCAGTTCGGAGTAAGATACCAAATGCGAGAAGACCTTTCTTTCAGGCTGTTTTGGGAACACCAATGTTCGCACCAAGTAGAGCAGGGAGGAATCCCCTTTGATTATATTGTTCCTGCATACGACCTCATTGTAGGAGAAATAAAATGGAGTATAAAATGAAGATAGGAGTAATTCTCCCACACCTTAAAATTTTCGGCGGGATAAGGCGGCACATAGAGATAGGCAACCGATTGGCCCTGAGGGGACACGAATACACCTTATACACACCAACCGGAGAAAAATGCGAATGGATTTCCTGTAAACCAAAGGTAAAGAAAATAGAAGACGGCTACGAAGACGAGCTTGATTTCTTAATGTTCAGCCTGGAGTCTCAATACAAGGAACCTTTGAATTTCAAGAAGGTCAAAAAGGGGATTGTTTATTACATTCTTCACGCTGGGTTTCTTTATAAATACCCAGAAGAATGTCTTGCAAGCTACAAAATGCCTTATATGCTTTTGGCTAACTCCAATTGGACTGCCCGGACCATAAAAAAAGAATGCGGGAAAGCCCCGGAAGTTGTGTTTGGCGGTATAAACCAGGCAATGTTTCATCCCTGCAAAGTAAAAAAGGAATACGAGCTCCTTTGCTATGGAGATATGAAAAGAAAATGGAAGGGGACAGACACAATTGAGGAAGCTGCTAAAATAGCTGGATTAAGCCTGGTTAAAATGGTTGACATAGACCCAACCCAAGATAAAATAGCAGAGGAATATAGCAAGGCGCATATCTTTGTTAGCGGCAGCTGGTTTGAAGGTTGGAATAACCCTGGCCTAGAAGCTTTGACCTGCGGCACTCCTCTCGTTATCACAAACGACGGTGGCAGCGAAGACTATGTCTTTAACGAGCAGACGGCCTTGGTTGTTCAATCTAAAGACCCGCAAGCTATGGCGGCTGCAATTACAAGGTTATGGAATGATAAGCACCTTCAAGAAAAGTTAATCCAATCAGGCTTAACCGTCTCTTCTATTTTTACCTGGGAAAATACAGCGAAGAATATCGAAAGCATTTTCAAGCGCTATTTAGCGTAAGGGTGTTCTTTCATAACTGCTGGCAAGTCTCCCTTGAAAGCTTCTGCACTTCCCCCGCCGTGTGTAGGTTGGGTTGGCTTACCAGGCAACCAATTGGCGTGGGTGTTAACAACCTTTAAGCTGTGCCCGTCTCTCGACTTGTAAAACTTAAGCTTATTCTCAACGCTGCTTTGGTTTTTCACATAAGCAAAGTGGTAACAAGAAATCTCCTTAATACAAAGAGACCTTGGTTTGTAATAGTCATTATTGAACCATATAGTCCGGCCCTTTGTGTCTGAAAGCATAGCGTGAGTTTTTGTATGTTTCATTCCTGGAAGCTTCTTGCAGAACCGGAACAGGTGCATTTCCCAGATTGAGCCAGTAGCGACAAGGTTGAAATTCTTCCAGAAATGGTTGTGTTCCCAATGGAAAACATCTATCTTCGGATTTTGTCTGACTTTTTTCCTCAGAAGTTTTAGGTCCTCTTTCTTGTAAACCTCATCCCCATCTACGAAAAACAAGTAATTCCCCTGCATCAATTCAATGCATTTATCCCGCATTTCCTGCTTGTTTTCCCAGAAGCCGGTTTTTGTAATAAGCCGAATCTTGTTTTGCGGGTCCGGGAAAGACTTGATAATTGATAATGTTTTATCTATGGAGTGGCCATCAGTTGTAGACATAAAGGCAGCTTTCTTAACGGCGCCTTCAACTATTATTATTTCATCAGCAAAATCATAGATTGATTCCAGGCTATACTTGATATATTCTTCCTCATTGAGAACTATCATACAGGCACTAATAAAAACCGGAGGGAACAAGTTTCTTGATTGGCTGCAAAACCTATCAAAGCTACATTGGTTTTTAGCGAAAGTAACGGCTTCCTTTGACCTCTTATTGTAGTATGTTTTATCTGTCAACAACTTGCTGATTGCTCGCGACAACCCCTTCGGCCCGTCTTCTGCTTTCCCATAATCAATATGGTCCTTGTAAACCTCTTTCAAGATTTCTACATTGTCATAAGCTACTACCGGCTTTCCGCAATAGAGAGCCTCGGAAGGAGGGATTCCATACCCTTCAAACTTGGTGGGGTGGACCAAAAGCTTGCTTGCTCTGATTATCTTAAACTTCTCTCTATCACTTATCTTATTGTGGAAGATCAGTTTAAGGTGAAACTCTCTAGCCATTTCTTTCAATTTTTTTACATAGCCAGAGTTAAAAACTCCTCCAATAATGTTCAAGGCTGGGGGGTTAGGAATATCTTTCAATGCTAAAAGAATATGGTCTGGTTGCTTGAATGGAATAAGCCTGGAGCAGAAGACTATCTCATTTCTTGCCTGTGTCGCGGGGACTGAATCGGCAATTATGCTATTTATGGGCGGGTATAAAGGGATTATCTTTTCTGGATTAAGTCCTGGCATCCATTCCAGCAAATACTTTTTTATAATATGGGCCAGAGGGTAAATGAATGAAGCTTTTTTCAGGGCTGCGGCATACGCTACCCAATAAGAATCTTTTGAATCTCCTCCGTCCCTGTATTTCCTAATATAGTTTGGAGTTTCAAACAACAATAGGCAAGACGGTATGTTATGCTTGCGGCCATATTCAACAGCCTTTATTCCACCCTCCCTGGGGGAGCCAACGACGTAATCAAAATAGTTGTTTTTTATGTTCTCCCCCCACCCAGTATCTATAATAATTTCAAGGTTTCGAGAGCTTGGAAAAGAAATAAAATCATTGGTAAAAACTGGCACCTTGTCTGAGATTATTGTTACTTTGTGCCCAATGTTTGCCAGGGCATAAGCCATCATCCAAGCATAATATCTTCCACCGCTATATTGCCTTGCACTGTTTTCAGTAAAAAAGCCAACCTGGATTTTCTGCGAAGATGAGCAAGCATAGCTGTCGCCGGGCAAAGAAATCTTAGCTTCAAAAACCTCGTTAATGATCCTCAATCTGCCTTCTACAAAGAACTGCTTTATACCAGGAAGGCCCATCTCGCCTTCCGTTAAATGTATGGTCCCACCTACCTTGGCAGACCTATCTTGAAAACAAACAGACCTTCCGTCAAGAGAAACATTTAAGCAAATTGCTACCTTTACTCGGTTCTCCTTTGGTTTAGCTAGTTGTTTTCTTGTTGGAGTTCTTCCCATCTGAAATGTCCTTCAATAATCTCTTCATTCTCCTGCAACTTTTATTCCAGGTAAACTTCTTTGTCATAGTCTCACGAGCTCTCTTGCCTTTTTCTATTGCCTTATCCTTGTTTTTATACACAAAGCGCATAAGCTTTTTTAGGTGTTCTAAATCAGGGCAGGCAAACTCTTTGTTCTTGTAGTCTTGGTGAATCCATTCCGTAGAAGGACATTTTGCATAGCCATTGTTTTCTATTAAGAAAGCATTCTTTTGGTTTGCGTAATCCATAATCGAGCCGTCTCCGGTGGTGATTACCGGCAAGGCAGTAGCCATAGCTTCTACCGCTGGAAGCGCCCAGCCTTCCCCCCTCGAAGGTAAGACAAAGGCATTGACTGAATTGTAAAGGCTTGGCATATCAGCCAAGGGAAGCGTTTGGCAACAAAGATAAATAGGCGGCTGGTTGGTCTTTAGTATTTTCTTTTTAATCACACGTATATCATTCAGGGCCCGCTTTTTTGCGTTTGCCGGTATCTTTATAAGCAAGGAGGCGTTGTCTTCAATGTTGAATTCTTCTAAATAGGCTTCAATCAAAAGGTCAGCACCCTTCCTTGTGCTCCAATCCATTACGCTTAAAAACTTAAAAGAACCGGGAAGAAACTTAATTCTTGAGGCTTCCGGGCTGAATCTATCAACGTCTACTCCAAGCGGAACAACCTTTATTTTTTTAGGGTTAACACCACCAGAGACAAATAGGTCTCTACAAAATGTAGTAGGGACCCAAATCCAATCCATTTGGTTGCATTTATCAACAGAGTCTACGGTTAAGGACTGGGCCTCAAACATTACATAAGCAATGTTGCATACAGAAGATTTTTTGTGAGGACCACAAGGAAGGCCAAAATAAAGATAGGGAGAGGTTTCATAATTACCTCCCCCTTTAGATAGAGATTCCAGCGTTTCAACTAGGTGCTCAGGAAGCCTAGACTTTTGGCTGCCCTTGGGAACAATTTGAATCTTTACTCCTAATTCGTTTAATCCTAAAACAATGTTCCTAAGGGCTTCACCAAATCCATTTAAGCCATAAACCAGCCCTTCAATAATAAGCTCGCTCAACTATTCCCCCCCTAGCTTTCTTGCATCTTCGCTATTCAAAAACTTGTAAATCTTCGTTCCGCAAGTCGGGCACTTTCCAGTTGCCGCGCTCCGGTTATTCTTCGTTTTAATTAATGTCAAATCAGCCTCAGGAACTTCAATCTTGCTCTTACACTTAATACAATAAACCTGCATATTTTTTCACCCCCTTCCAATAAACCAGTTCGGTTACACGCTAGAAGGCCATCCCAGCTCCAACCCGCCACTACACCAGAGAAACTATGTCTCTTATGCAGAATCCCGTGCCTGAACATCTTCAAGCAATCCTCGCCGAACTGGTAGCTCCAAACTACTTTTCCGAAACCTTCTTCGTAGACTTGGTTTTGGCTTTGTCTGTGCCTTCTGTTCTGGCCTTAGCTGCTTTACTAACCTTACTCAAAACCAATTCGATTATCCAGGAAAGTGCAATAGCGGGGACGGCCTTCAAGAAGGGATACGACTTGAGTGCGGCTACAGCAATTTCTTTTTTCTCTTTCGACGTAAGCCCATCAGGAAGTTTCTCTGCAATTTGTTCCGCAAGGTGAGCCGCTTCCTGAGCTTTGCCTGCTATGAATTGGTAAATCAATGTTCCGACGGCGAGGACTAAAATAACGATGTCAGCGATTCCATTACCTGTTAATACCATTTTCTTCACCACCTTCCTTTTTTAGATTCGTTCTATACTGCCCCCCAGTCCAAGGTTGAGAGGCAGTAACAACGAACCGTTAGGTATGGGAATTACTAAAATGTGTAATAAATCCCAGCTTCGTTGCTGCCAGACAAACTTCCACGAAAATAATCGGTGCCTTCATTATGCTTCACATAAATTCGCCCGTTACCATTAAACGCGGTTTCTAAACTAACACTAGCAACGGAACCAGAAACTCCACCACCATTCCAGAAAGTTCCGTTAGCAACTATCTTCAATCCAATGTCTCCAATGTTTACAGGATAACTCAGTTCAAGGTTGTAGTTGGTCAGCATTATCGAACTTTCCTGCGTCCCAGATACACCAACCTTGCCTCCTAAGCCTCCCAAGTCAGCCGCAAAAGCTGAACTTGCCATACCACAAATCAAAAGAGCTAAAAGTATCTTCTTCAATGTTTTTCACCCCCCTTCTTTTTTAGGATGCTGCAAGCTTGACCTTGCAGTTAAATTTAATATCGGAGTTTCGCAAAGATAGCAATTTCTTAAAAACCTCAAGTCTTTTCGACCATTTACTCTTTGCCAATTATGACAGGTTGACCCACCGCATTCTACCATTAATTTAAGCTTGGCACCAGCGGCCAGCCAGCGCGCCATAATGTCGTGGCACTTCTTTATATCCCTTTGGAACTCTTGTTCGTTTTCATCCACAGCGTTGCTCCTTCCTTTGTATTGTTATCAAGAAAGACGGTTTATCAAGAATTCAAACGCTCCCCAAATTCCACCGGCGATTGCTGACACAATGGCAACAAACTTTGCTCCACCGATACAGCGGTTCCTAAATTGAGTGTTACAATTTATGGCTGTCCATTGGGTTTTTTTGCTACTATTAATTTCGTCTAGCTTATTAATGGTATTCTCCGAAAAAGTGTCCAGCTTTCCTTTCATTGTTCCTACTGAGCGCTCAATGATATTGAGCGACCTTATCATAACCGCCAGAACACTTGGCGGTAAATTTTCTGGATTGGTAGCAATAGGAACCTTTGTTTTTTTCTTTTTAGTGGCCACGATCCTTCTCCTTTCTCATCTTATCAACAAGATAACCACTCATTCCTCCTAAACCTCCCCCGGCTGCTGTGGCCACCATATCCATAAAATCAGGGTCGTGGGTTTGGCTATCAACCGTTTCCTTGAAAATGCCAGCCATAAATGCCCAGCCAACTCCCACTTTGAACTCTCCGGTAAATATGTATCCGATAAGCGCAATTAGAAATCCAGCTGCAAAGTGCATCGCCTTGTCTTTTTGAATTCTCATTTTTTGTCTCCTTCCAAAAGATTTATTCCGTAATCCAGGACATCTGTTTCTATCTCGCGGCAAGCATTCTTTGTGGTTATCGAAGAAAACCATTCAGTGTCGGGCTCCTGGCTACCTCCTCCTTCCTGAACAACACCAGAAACCAGTTTTTTAGCCCATTCAATAAAGTTCTTTCCGGCTCCTAATTTGAGCAACGATTCTTTAGCCTCCAGCGTTGGCTTTACAATGGATACTTTATTTATAAAGTTTTTATTCTTTAGCCATACACGAGACTTCTTAAGTAGAGCTCTGCACTTTTTTTCTCCTGGAAATTCTTTCTCCAAAAATTTAACTATTTTTTCAGCCGCATATTCTGCCAGCTTTAATCTGCTGTCGAAGTTACCTTCTTTTTCAGCCAACTCTATATGAATAATCCAATTAGCCCAGGCTGGCTTATCTTCCAATGCAAGTTTTTTAATTATCTTTATGGGTTCCTTTTCTTCCTGACCAGAAATCCAATCAATCCCATTACCAGAAAAATCGTATTTTTTAAGTTTATCTTTTAGCTCTTTCATAAATTCCCCTTAGTTGTTTGCCTGCCACACGCTTAATATCTCAGCGGCACTTCTAGCTATCCCCTTTGAAATCCTTATGTCTTCTGTCTTGCCTGTATAGCAATATGTATTCCAAGGTTGTCCGAGGCCAGTCGTATCATACCAGCCGACATCAATTGGGAAGCCTGTATCAAGATTCCCAGAAAGCGTAGCATTCCCTCTCTCATATCCATTTACATATAGCCTTGATTTTCCAGCGGCCCTATCTACTACTCCAACAACATAATTAAAA
>Ga0222640_1000245_pt1 | contig 17443 bp, 15 predicted proteins | sample AntAcemetagen187_FD_181144 | JGI IMG/M metagenome (GOLD analysis project Ga0222640, IMG submission 181144) | Saline water microbial communities from Ace Lake, Antarctica - #187 | ecosystem: Environmental > Aquatic > Non-marine Saline and Alkaline > Saline | place: Antarctica: Ace Lake... | reverse complement strand
AGTTTCGCTGTAGAAGACGTAAATTTATTGTCTGATATAGATTTTGTTATTGTGTCTGGTGATGTTTCTGAAATGGATATTGATAATAATTTAGATACTGCAAAGGTAATTTTGGATAGATTAAATGTTAAGTATCATATTATACCGGGGAATCATGATACAAAGTGGTCTTCTTCAGGATGCACAAAATTCAAAAAGATATGGGGGGAAGATAAATTTAATTTTGAATATCAAGGATTTCGTTTTATTGGCCTTCATCAAGGACCAGTTATGAAAATGGCACCTGGTTTTTTCTCGCCGGAAGATCTGCGATGGTTAAAATCAGAATTGAAGGATCTGAAAAATAAATCTCAACCAATAATTTTTATTACACATTATCCAATTGACGAGTCGGTTTCTAATTATTTAGAATTTTTAAATATTGTAAAGGAATACAATGTTCAGTTTATTTTGCATGGACATGGCCACGCAAATAAAAAGTTCGATTTTAGTGGAATTCCGGGTGTAATGAGCAGATCAACATTAAGCAAAGGTGAAGAATATGGCGGATATAATATTGTAAAAATAAACTCTGATTCCGCAAAATTTTATAATAAAATTGTCAATAGTGATAACCCCCCAAAGTGGCATTCTTTGCCCATTGGAAATAAACACTATGATAAAACTATTCAAATCCCAAAATTGGATTTTTCTATTACAAACAACTCTAATTTTTACAAAAAATGGAGTTATGATTCAAAATATTTGGTGGCTGCACCTGTAAAAATTGATGGTGATATGGTAATTTTTGGCAACAGTTCCGGTGATGTAACTTCTATTTCACTAACAGATGGGGAATTGATCTGGAAATTTCACACAAATGCAGGCATTTACTCAACTCCGGATATTTATCGCAATAGTGTAATTGTTAGCTCCGCAGATTCTTTTGTTTATTGTTTAAATGTTAATGATGGAAAATTGATCTGGGTATATAAAACTGATGCACCAATTGTAACTTCACCGGTAGTTTTTAAAAATACGGTTTTTATTGGTGGTAGCGACAATAAATTTAGAGCGATTAATTTAAATGATGGTAAATTAAAATGGGAATTTACAGGAGTCGGCGGATTTATTGAAAGTACACCATTGATATATAAAGACAAGATTATTTTTGGAGCGTGGGACGAAACAATTTATGCATTAAATATTTCAGATGGAAAATTAGTTTGGAAGTGGTCAGGTGGTAGAAAAGGAGAATTATATTCACCAGCAGTCTGCAATCCGGTAGGAGCATATAATAAAGTATTCATTGTTGCACCGGATAGATTCACAACTGCAATAAATGTTGATAATGGCGAAACCGTATGGCGAACAAATTCATTTACAGGAAGAGAGAGTATCGGATTATCGGAGAAAAGTAGGATGATCTATATAAAAACAATGCGGGATACTTTAGTTGCTGTTTCGACAATTTCAAATAATTTAAAAGTAAAGTGGAAATCCGGATTAAATTATGGTTATGATATTGATCCGTCTTATGCCGTAGAAAAAAATGGGAAAATATATTTTACTACACAAGAAGGATATATTTATTCTGTATCATCGGAAATAGGCAAATTAATTTGGGAGCAGAAAATAAGTGTGGGATTATTAAATACACCCGTGGTAACAGATTCAGGTGATATTATTCTTTCGGGATTTGATGGCAAAATAACTTGTTTAACTATTCCAACCAATTAGAAAATGTTGTATAAATTAAAAATTATAAGTTTGGTATTAGTATTATTTCTTTCAATGTGCATTGCACAGCCGACTTTTGTATTTTTAAAAAAGGCCTATTTAGGAAATGGAATTTGGCAAGATAGTATAAAGATCAAAATTGAAAATGGTATTGTTCAAGAAATTACGAATTTTGATTCTATACCAAAATATGGGGATTTTTTAGATTTGTCAACGATGACTGCCTTACCCGGATTGGTTTTCCCATTAAAAAATATTGATCTTGACACTTCTTTTAACACAGTAAAATTTATTGAAATTGATAAAATAAATTATGATTGGTCTAAAAAAATAAAACATTCCAATATTGGTATTTGTACTTATTTATGCTATTCACTTAATGCAAAAGATCAAATTTCCACACTTAAAATTTATCCAGAGTTAAACATCTCAATTTCACCAATTGGTATTACTATTAACGAATTTGATCCATTTGCACTTCTAGCCATTGATAGTCGTATTCGGAGTTATGGTGAATTTTTGATCAATGATTATGCTGATACTATTGATGTTCAACATTTCGTTGATTATAAAATGAATAATTTATTATTAGAAAATCTCTTTGAAGAAATGCCAATATATTTAATAATTAATGAACAAAAGCAAATTGAAAACTTGATGAAAAGATTTTCTCAATTCCATATCAATTATATTGTTACTTATGAATTATTAGATAAAATACCGGATTCAATTAATCATTTTATATCGGCTGTATTATTTAAAAATGTAAAAGAATATGCAAATTATTTAAACAAAGTGACAAAAGCAGAAAGAGATAAATACATTCCGATATTAAAAGATTATTCCGGCTGGAATTCTATTTTGGTTACCATAAAAAAGCAAAGTAATAAGGAACGATTTATTGATGTAATGACAAGTATTCCCGCAGGATTTTTTCGAATTAATGAACATTATGGTGAGATTAAAATCGGCAAAAGAGCAAATATGTTGTTTTTTTCAAGCAATCCATTTAATAAGAAAAAAGATATTGTTAGTATAATGATAAATGGAAAAATAATTATTGAGTGAATATTTTAAAAATAATTTTATAAATTTAAGTTGTTTTATTGGAAAACAGGAAACAAAGAGCTTGAAAAATAATATAAACGAATACAAAAAGGTCAAAGGCTTTCAAATGAAAAATAATTGGCGAATACAAATTAGTATTATTTTATTCACGTTGATAATGATATTAACTGGATGTGCGTATTTTAATACATTTTATAATGCAAAACAATTGTTTAAAGAATCTCAAACTGCATACGGGGAAGAAGAAAAGAAAAACGCTCTGTCTTCGAAAACAATAAAAAGTTTAAATGAAGCGGCTGCCAAAGCTCAGAAAGTAATAATGAAATTTCCCAATTCGAAATATGTAGATGATGCCATGTATTATTATGGAGTTTGTAATTTCCAATTAGGGAAATATTTAATTGCTCGTAAAAAGTTATTAGAATTAACATTAGAATATCCAGAAAGTGAATATCATCCCCAAGCTCAATTATGGATAGCAAAATGTTATTTCAGACAGAACAAAAAAGATATGTCATTTTCATTGTTGGAACGATTCATTAAAGATAAAAAGAATCGAAAATATTTTAGTGATGCAATGAGTTTGGCAGGGTATTTGGCATTGGAAGAGGAAGACGATGAAAAAACATTTTCATATTTTAATCAAGCAATAATTAATACGGAAGATAGAGTAGAAAAGAGCCAACTGCTTTATAATTTAGCTGTTATTTATACCGATAAAAATATGTTTAATGATGCATTAACGAATTTGGAAAAGGTAGTGAAAATATCTAAAGATCCGTCATTACTTATGGATGTTAAATTGCAATACATAAAAGTATATAGATTACAAAAACGATATGCAAAAAGTAAAAAATTAATTGAGGAAATGTTAGGAAATCTGGACTATGAAAAAAAATGGCCTCAATTAGAAGTTGAATTGGGATTGATTTTATATTATGAAAAGCAAAGTGAAAAAGCGATTTTAAAATATGTATCGGTTTTAGAAAATCATAAGAATACACCATCCGCATCACTTGCTGCATATTATTTGGGGGAGATCTATTTATTTGATAAAATGGATTTTAACAAGGCAAAAAATTATTATAAAAAAGTAAAAAGCGATGAATTAAAAAAAGGAATTATTAATAATGCTGATAAAAAAAATAAGCTCATTAGTAATTATTTGAATATTGAAAACGAGAGGAAGCAATTAGTTAAAAAAGAGCCTAAATTAGTTGATCAGCCGAAAGAATATTATAATATCCTCATAGATACTTCTAATAGTAATTATTCTTTTATAGATTCATCGAAGATAGATTTATACAAAATAGATTTGTCGAAAGTAGATTCATCGAAAACAGATTTGTTGGGAATAGATTCGTCGAAAATAGATTCATCAGAAATGGATTTTTCTAAGATTGATTCGTTGCGTTTGAGGAAATTAGATAAATTTAAAAAAGATGCCAACAATTATGGACAGATCCGTTTTAATGAAGCAGAGTATTATGTGTTTTATTTTGAAGCTGTGGATTCTGCTTTATCGATCTATCATAACACGATATCATTTTTTCCATATATTGATATCATGCCGCAGATTTTAAATACATGGGCTTTTGTTTTAGAAACAGAAAAGGGTGATAAAATTAAAGCCGACAGTTTGCACCGTTTAATGGTTGAAAAATTTCCCGGATCACCTCTAACATATCACTATTTGGGTAAACAAAATCCTGATAGTGTGAGATATAAAAAAGATCAAAAGCAGATATATGAAATTGAAAGGGGTTTTCTTAATAAAGAGAAATATTCACAAGCTATTGACAGATTTCAAAATCTGATATTGGATGGTTCACTTGATTCAACAAGTATAGCCCATACATATTATCAAATTGCTTGGCTTTATGATTACGAATTAATTGAGATTGATAGTACGATTGATGAAGCAATGAAATATTATCAAATAATAGCCGAGGATTTTCCTAAAACGCAGTTTGCTTCGATCAGTCAAAAGAGGATCAACGCAATAACCAAAATGATTGAAGATAAAACTAAAGCGATTCAAGATACATCGAAATCAGTTGAACAGGAAATCCAAACCGACGAAGAAAAATTAATTAAAGATGAATTCCTCCCAAAAGAAAGGGATAGAATAAAAAAAATTGGGAAAGAACAGGATATAAAACGACCAAAATTCATTAGGAAGAGGAAATTAGAAGAATAATTCAAAAAAGGATCATATATTGAAAAAACAAGTAATAATTGTTTTAATTTTTATATTAATTGTAGGTTGCACATCTGTTCCTCGTTACATATCTTCATCTTCTTCATCAAAATCTTATTCAAGTCGAAGTAGTAGCAATTATAAGAGAAAACCGCTGTCATCAAAAGCAAAAAACCCAAAGCTAATTTCTGTTATAAAAAATCCAAAATTATCCTATAGGCAATCTTGGCATGGAACGGCTTCGTATTACGGCAAAAAATTTCATGGGAAAAAGACAGCAAATGGTGAAATTTATAATATGCATGCTTTCACAGCTGCCCACAAAACATTACCACTTGGTACGATGGTAAAAGTTACTAATATTGCAAATAAAAAGTCGGTAATTGTGAAAATAAATGACAGAGGTCCCTATATTCAAGGTAGAATCATAGATCTATCTTATGCTGCCGCTCAAAAATTAGATTATGTCGGTAATGGAACTGCCGAAGTAAAAATAAAGGTTTTAAAATTTGGCGACAACGGTTATAAAAAGTGATAATTATTGATCAAAATTTACTATCAAGCAGTTTTTTTAAAGAACTTTAATAGCCCTTCAATAATGATCCAAATAGCAATAACAAAAATTGTCATTTGTTTAAACTTTCTTTTATATTAATTTATTTCCAGTATATTTGATCAATTATATAAGCAATTTAAAGTTTTTCTATTACATTAACAAAAAATGTTTTTTTAATAATCAGAAGTGTTTTATTGCTAATATTAACAAATTTATTAAATGTTTATATGCCAATTGCCAATCTACCTGCTAAAAATATGGGCAATCCAGCTTCTACAATTTTTTTTTGTGCATTTTTGATTTTATAATCAATTCTCAAAATTCTTAATCTATTATTTTCAGTGTTAAAAATGCAAAATGATGATTGGGGATTTTCATCTCTTGGTTGTCCAACACTTCCAACATTTACAATATATTTGTTCTTATCTCTTATCTCAATATTTAATCCATTTTTTGCCGTGAAAAAGTTAACTTCATTTTTACATTTTTCAAAAACGATCGGTTGATGAGAATGACCAACAAAACATATTTTTTCATTAAAATAATTAAATTCATCTCTTATTTTTTCTATTGATAAAAGATATTGCCAAGTAGAAGGTGAAGAAGGAGATGAGTGAACTGTCATTATATTCCAAGTTGGGATTTTTTTAATAAGTGGTAATTGTTGTAAATATTCACAATTGTTAACTGATAATTTTCTTTGTGTCCATTTAATTGCTTCCTTGGCGAATTTCTTGAAATTTTTAATAGGTGTCTTTTTTACAGCACCATAATCGTGATTTCCAGCCACACAATATTTAACATTTTCTTTAACTATTTGAACACACTCGTTTGGATTGGCTCCGTATCCGACAATATCACCAATGCAGATAATTTCGTCAACTTTTTGTTCATTAGTTAATATTGACATTACTTTATTTAATGCTTCCAAGTTAGCGTGTATGTCAGAAATTATACCAATTTTCATTTTGTTAACAATTTTTATTTCAAACTATTTATACATAAGTATTATACAAACATTTCATCAATTTATCAATTTATTCTTTTTAAAAAAAATATCTGTTATTTTAAAAAATATTTGTTATATTTAAAGATAATGTAAAATTAAGGAAAAAATGAGTAGATTAACTGTAAAAGACATAAATTTCAAAAACAAAAAAGTACTAATTAGAGTGGACTTTAATGTCCCAATTAGTAATGGTAAGATCACAAACGATTTCCGGATCGTTTCTTCATTACCAACTATTAAGAAGGTTTTGAAAGATGGTGGCTCGGTTATTTGTATGAGTCATCTTGGTCGCCCTAAAGGTGAAGTAAAACCTGATTTTAGCTTAAAACCAGTTCAAAAAAGATTAGGTGAATTGTTAGAATTAGATGTAAAATTTGCCGATGATTGCGTTGGTGAAAAAGCAAAAAAACTTGCAAGTGAACTAAAAAATGGTGAAGTATTATTGTTAGAAAACTTGCGTTTTCATAAAGAAGAAAAAAAGAATGATGCTACTTTTTCAAAAGCATTATCGGAATTAGCTGATATGTATGTGAATGATGCTTTTGGAACGAGTCATCGCGCCCACGCAAGCAACATTGGTGTTACCAAATATTTTGATAAAGTAATTTCCGGATTACTGTTAGAAAAAGAATTAACCTATTTAAAAGATAAAATTGAATCACCACAAAGACCATATACCGCCATTCTTGGTGGCGCGAAAATAAGTGGAAAAATCGACACGATAAATCACTTATTTGAAAAAGTTGATAATTTGGTAATTGGCGGTGGAATGATTTTTACATTTTTTAAAGCAATGGGTTATGAAATAGGTAATTCGTTGGTAGAAGAAGATAAAATTGGGCTTGCAAAAGAAATACTTGAAAAAGCAAAGAATAATGACAAAGTGAAGTTTTATCTCCCGAAAGATGTAGTTGTAGCAGATGAATTTAAAAATGATACGAATTTTGAAACGGTTTCAATAGAAAATATTCCGAAGGGAAAAATTGGTTTAGATATTGGAGAAAAAAGTATTCAACAATTTTCAGAAGTAATAAAATCGAGCAAAACAGTATTGTGGAATGGACCAATGGGTGTATTTGAAATGGAAAATTTCGCAAGGGGGACAGAAAAAATTGCAGATGCTTTGGCAAAATCTACGGAGTTAGGAGCAATTTCAATTGTAGGTGGAGGCGATTCAGCCGCAGCAGTTAAGAAACTTGGATATTATGATAAGATCAGCCATGTTTCTACCGGAGGTGGAGCATCGCTTGAACTTATTTCTGGCATTGAATTGCCGGCTGTAGCAGAAATTTCACAAAAATAAAAAAGGCAAACATTTATGAGAAAATATTTTATTGCAGGTAATTGGAAAATGAATCATTCGGTTTCGGAGACGGTGGAATTTTGCCGTCAATTCCGTGTTAAGGGTTTGAAAAACATTTCTTCCGATATAGTTCTTTTCCCGCCTTCAATTTCAATTACATCAATGGTAAAAATATTAGAAGACACACCTGTAAAAATAGGTGGCCAAAATATGCACAAAGAATCTAATGGTGCTTTCACTGGTGAGATTTCATCTGAGATGTTTGTTGATAGTGGATGTGATTATATTTTAATCGGTCATTCCGAAAGAAGACAATATTTCAATGAGACAAACGAATTGGTAAACCAAAAATTAAAAAAAGCATTGGAAATGAAACTGAAACCGGTTATATGTATCGGTGAAAAACTTGAGGAAAGAGAAGCGGGTAAAACTGAAGATGTAATATTAAAACAGCTTAAAAAGGGTTTAAAAGATATAACTGAAGCTGAAATGGGAAATATTATTATTGCTTATGAACCTATTTGGGCGATTGGTACTGGATTAACTGCGAAACCGGAACAAGCACAAGAGATTCATGGTTTAATAAGAAGTGCAATAAAAAATGATTATAGTGAGCATTTAGGAAAAAATTTGCGTATTTTATATGGTGGAAGTGCAAAAGTGAAAAATGCAAAATCATTACTATTAGAAAAGGATATTGATGGTTTATTGATTGGAGGCGCAAGTTTAAAAGTAAATGATTTTTATGAAATTATTCAAATCGCAGAAAATTTAACAAACAATTAAAACAAAGGATATTAAGTTATGTATGTATTTTTAATAATTATTTTCGTTGTCGTTGCAGTGCTATTGGTTGTATCAATTTTGTTGCAATCTTCGAAAGGTACTGGATTGGCGGGCACATTTGGTGGTGCTGGTGGTGTAAATACTGTTTTTGGAGGACGTGGGGCAGCGACGCTGCTTTCAAAAATTACAACTTATTTAGCAGTATTTTTCTTTTTATTAACGATTGCAATAAATTTTGTTATTAGGTCGGACACACAAAGAAGAGGTAGTGTTGTAAAAGAACAATCAATGGAGAGAGTTATTACTCCATCTTCATCTTTGCCAACACCAAAAGATATTAATGTAGATGAGGTTTTTAAACCTTCTCAACCAGTTGAGAAAAATGAGAAAAAGAAGAAAAAATAAAGCAGGATGATAACATCTATTTTTATAATTAAAAAGAAATGCCCAGGTGGTGAAATTGGCAAACACACCATCTTGAGGGGGTGGCGTCCTAACGGATTTATGGGTTCAAGTCCCGTCCTGGGCACAAAAATAATTAGGAGAAAAAAATGAAAATAAAAACAACCATAATACTTATAAGTTTACTATTTGGTGTGTTTGTTTTTGCTCAAACGGATGAGGCGGAATCAAGTCAAATAACATTAGCAAAATCCTTTGTAGCTAAAAAAGAAGCAACAAAAGCAAAGATTATTTTGAAAGGGATTACAACAAAAGATCCGACAAATGCAGAAGCATATTTTGTGCTTCACGAAGTAGAATTAATGTTAGGGAACATCAACGAAGCACAAGAAATTTTAAAAAAAGCAATTGATGTCGATAAAACCAATTCCGATTATCGTGAACGTTATGAAAAAATAAGAGAGCTCGTTAATTTATTAAAAGATGGGCAGCGTGAATATGATGTCTCTTCTTTTGATGATGCAAAGAAGATTTACGAACAGGCATTAGCGGATTTTCCTAATGTTTCTGAAATAAATTATAGATTAGGGGTTATAGCTTTACATCAAGATGACTATAAAACTTCTGCTGATTATTTTGATAAAGCTACCTCATTGGCTCCAAATGTTGAAAAATATTCAAAAGCAAGACATAACTTAGTAGGCAAATATTATAAAAAAGGAGTAAACGCTTTAAAATTAGGTGATTCTGAAAATGCAAGTAGAAACTTTAAGATATGTGTTGAAATAGATCCAAAATTTGTTTATGCCTATTTACAACTAGGGATCCTTAAAGTTAAGTCAGGTGATTTGGATGGAGCTATCGCTACTTTGGAAAGTGGTGTTAACGCTGCTCCAGAAAATGAAGCAGCTCAATATAATTTGGGTAATTTTTATAAAAAAGCACATCAATATAGTAAAGCCGTTATCCATCTTAAAAAAGCAGTAGAGCTTAACTCAAATTATGATATAGCATATTCCACTCTTGGAAGTACATATTTAGCTCTCAAAAAATATGATCAAGCAGCAAAAGCCTTTAACAGTGCTATTAAATTAAATGATAAATCTGCTGCATCTTGGGATGGATATGGAGCATTATTATTGCAGCAAAAAAAATACAGTGAAGCAATTGATGCGTTGACAAAGGCAGTAGAAATATCTCCAAGAAACTTTAATGCTTACTATAGAATAGCATCTTGTAATAATAATTTAGGTAAATATAACGAAGCTATTGAAGCAGCTAAAAAATCTACAAAATATCAACCAAGATTCGGTGCAGCTTGGTATGAAATGGGAATTGCTTATGGAATGTTAGATCAAAAAAGCAATGCGATAAGTTCATTTAATCGTGCCAGAACCGATAGGAACTGGAGAAAAGTAGCCGATTATCAGATTGGATTGTTGAGAGATGGAAAATCAATTCAGCCATAAAAGCAAATGATAAATTAAAAACAATAGAAGAAGGGGAAAATATTAAATCCCCTTTTTTCATTTTTGGGTAATATGATAAAAGCAATAATATTTGATATAGATAACACATTAGTTGATTTTGTTCGTCTGAAAAGAATGGCTGTAGAATCTGCAATCTTGGGCATGATTGAAGCAGGATTTCATGTTGATAAAGATAGATCTATTGAACATATTATGTCAATTTATGAAGAAGAGGGTTGGGAAGATCAATTAGTTTTCAATAAATTTATTGAAAATAAATTAGGTTATCTTAATTATAAGTTTTTGGCTGCAGGAATTCTCGGCTATCGTAAGGCAAGAGAATCGGCTCTTTCACCATATCCTTTCGTTACAAGTACATTAATTAAAATTCTTAAAAAAGGAATAAAATTAGCTATTGTTAGCGATGCTCCAAGTAGAGAAGCATGGTTACGATTAGTTCAAATAAATTTACATAATTTGTTTGATGTTGTTGTTACTTTTAATGATACAAATGAAAGAAAGCCATCTGCTAAACCATTTTCACTTGCACTAAAACAATTAAATATAAAAGCCAGTGAAACAATTATGGTTGGTGATTGGCCAGAAAGAGATATTGTTGGTGCTAGAAAAGTTGGTATGAAAACTGTTTATGCAAAATATGGTGATGTGAATAAGACAAACAATTCCGGTGCTGATCATGATATCAATAGTTTTGATGAGTTGTTAGAAGTTATAGATTTGGAAAACAAAAATGCTTGAAACGGGAATTGACATTGTTGAAGTTGTGAGAATTAAAAAAAGTATTCAAAGTTCAGATAGGTTTACAAAACGAATATTTCATAAAAATGAAATAGAATATTGCAGATCAAGTGCTACGGAATATCAACATTATGCTGCCAGATTTGCAGCGAAAGAAGCAATAAGAAAAATTTTATTAGATCATATACAACATAATATTTTAAAATGGAAAAGCGTTTGGGTGGAAAATAATCAAAATGGGAAACCCGTTTTAAAATTTTCGGAAGAAATATTAAGTAAAATAAATATAAAAAATTGTTCGCTTAGTTTGAGTCATATAAAAGAATTAGCAATTGCTTCTGTTGTGATAGAATTTGAGATGATTAAAAATTAATTATTTTATAGATATTATTGATTATTTTTCTTTTCATTGAAATATCCTAAATAGTAATAATTATTATGCTTGTTTTAACTGTGTACTCCACAATTTCTTGTAAATACCTTCTTGCTTTAATAATTCTTTATGAGTTCCAGTTTCTTTTATACAACCTTTATCTAAAACAAATATTTTATCACAATTAACTATTGTTGACAATCTATGAGCAATTGCAATTACAGTTATTTTATTGCATATCTTATCAAGTGAATTTTGTATTGATTTTTCAGATCCACTGTCTAAATGGGATGTTGCTTCATCTAATATTAATATTTTTGCTTTTTTTAATATTGCCCTTGCAATTGAAATTCTTTGTTTTTGACCTCCTGACAATTTAACTCCTCTTTCACCAACAATAGTATCATATCTCATTGGTAGCGATTTTATAAAATTGTGAATATTTGCCAATTTGCAAGCTTCTATCATCTCATTATCTGTTATGTTTGGATTCATTATTTTTAGATTCTCAGCTATAGAAGAATGAAATAAAACAATATTTTGACTTACTAATGCGATTTGATTTCTTAATTCTTTTACCTTATAACTATCAATATTATTCCCATCTATCTCTATATTACCTGACAAAGGTTCATATAGTCTAAATATTAAATTTACAATTGTAGATTTTCCAGCACCAGAAGAACCAACAAATGCAACATATTCATTTTTAGCAATATCAAAAGATAAATTATTTAGAACAGGCTCTTTATTTTCATACAAAAAATCTACATTTTGAAAAGAGATACTACCATTTATAGTATCTAAATCAATGGATTGTACTGGATCTGTTATTTTAGGAGATATATTCATATATTCATATATTCTGTTTATAGAAGTGATTGCTTTACTAAAATTTAATTTATTTTCAACTAATGTACTGATAGGATGATATAGCTGAGTAATAAAATAAAAAAACCCTGTTAAAACACCTAATGTTATTTCATTATTATTATATAAATATGCACCATAAAAAAGTACCAACATAGGTCCTAAATAATTAAAAAATCCAACTCCGTTTTTTGTTAAATTAGAAAGCATATAAATTTTTATAGTGTTATATTTTATGGCATCTCTAATTTTATCTATTTTTTCAATAATCTTCTCTTCTATTCCAAGCTCTTTAACTAATTGAATTGAAGATAATTTCTCTTGAATAAATGAAGTAAACTCATCAAACAATACTCTATCTTTAAAAACGGCTTCTTTGTATTTTTTTGCTACAATTTTAATGAATATCACAAACATAGGTAAAATAATTAGACTGGCTAATGCTAGTTTAATATTAAAATAAAATATAAAAATCAAACTCACAATTATAGAAAATATTGCAGATATAACTTGTATTAAAACATAAAATAGATCTTCGGCAACGATAAATGTATCATCGGCTATTCGTTGAGTAATATTTCCTAATTTATTGTTGTTAAAAAATGACATATCAAGTGATTGAACATGTTTATATAAATCAACAACGATTTTTTTAGATAACTCTCCTGTAGTGAGAGAAATTAAATAATCACTATACAGTATAATTGCATGATTGAAAAGTTTTATAATTATAGAAATAAAAATTATTCCTAATAGTAATGACATCTTTTTTTCAAGAATTACATCATCAATAATATATTTAACAATTATAGGATCAACTATAGCTAGTAAAGAACTGATAAGAATAATAAAAACTATAAACAACACACTTTTAAAACTTGGTTTAAAATAAGCTTTAAACAATTTCTTCGTATTATTGTTTATTTTAGGAATCATTGCTACCAACTACTATTTTATTATAAACTTCTATATTGATAATTTCCAATTCGAGTAATTTGTTTAAAAATATTATAATATCCCTACTTAAAACTTCTTTTTCTATTTCATATTCTTTGAGTAATTGCTCAACAAGATATTTTACACTTACAATACCTTTATTGTGGAATATATATAGTATGTCATATCCAACAGGTGTTAGTTGAAAAAAAAGTGCAGAATTTTCATCATATACTTGAAGATCTTTTCTTACCTTTATTTTTCTGTTTAAGTTTAATTCAAACATAGATTTCATACTCATAATCCTTTAGTTATTATTTAGTTTAAAGGTTCCTTTTTGCTATCTCACATCTAAGGTCTGCTCCATTAATAGAATTTGAAAGAAAAAAAGCAGACATTCTACATCCTCCTCCACATCCTTTAATCTCACATTTTTTACAATATCCTTCATTTTCAGATATTTTTAAATTTCTGAATTTTTTAAATATTTCTGCATTATTCCAAATAAATTCAAAACTTTCCTCTCTTATATTTCCAGCACATAACTCTTTTTCGGTAACCATTAAATCACATCCATAAATATCACCATTTGCAGTTAATGCAGCAGCATTTATACCTGCTAAACATGAATAGTTATCATCATTTCTTACCTCTCTATTATGCACCCACAATTTATATTTTTCTTCGATACCTTTTTCTTTTAGTGGTAAAAAGATTTCCCATGGGACATTGCCTTCATTTGGTGGAACTATAGTCAAATTTATTGGGAGTTTTCTTTTTTCTTTCATTTCTGTCAGTTTTAATAATAACTTTTTCCATTTCTCATAACTATACATTACTTTCGCATAATTAGTTTTAGCTCTTCCTGCTGGACAAAGCAACATGATCGTAGCATTTTTTAGCCCTATCTCTTTATAAAAACTTAATGTAGGAATTACACTATCAATATTGTACGATGTTAAAGTTAATAAAGCTGTTATGTTTATATTATATTTTAGCAATGTTTTAACTCCTCTTAATGCCTTATCAAACGCGTCAGCAACTCCTCTCATTTTATTATGAATTGTCGAATCGTAACTATCTAAACTTACAGCTATTTGATCTATGTTACTTTTTTCTAATTCAGAAGCAATTGTGTCATTGATTAGCGTTGCATTTGTATTTATTATAGTACTGAAGGAGTATTTGTCTGTTAATCTTATTATATCTAAAATATCTTTTCTTAAAAAAGGCTCTCCACCTCCAATAGAGATTCTAAAGATACCTAAGCGGTCAAAATCGCTAAAAATTTTATCTATTTCTTCTAAACTTAATTCTGAATTTTCCTTTTGTTTTGTTATTGCAGAAAAACTACCATTATCATAAATTGCATTAGAAGAACAGAATTTACATTTTAAATTGCATCTAAAAGTCACATCAAAATCTACATATGTTGGAGCTTGCAGAATTTCTCTCATAAAATTACCTCAAGTTTTTAATTCTTCATCATTTTTTTTATAAAAGGAGTATGTATAAAAAATACATACTCCTTTTCAAACTTTATCTGTTGCTTGGTGAAGTAGTGTGGTGTCTACCCCAAGGTGAACGAACAGATATTGCTGGTGCAACATATTTCTTTTTCATTCTTAATCTCCTTTTAATTTTTTCATTCCTTATTCCTTTATTTTATTTTCTGTAAAGTCCTTACCGCAGAGTCGGAGAGTCGCAGAGATTTTTCCCACTTTCCATTCTCCATACTCCTGTTTCCGTTTATAAATTTACAGAAATAAATTGATAATTACACGAATTTTCGTAGTTAAGGTGGGTGATCTGTGATAAGCAAATTAATTACAGAATCGCCTCTTTTTTTATTTTGACCGAGTTGTTTAAATTTGTAATTCGTAATTGTGAACTGTGAACAATTTCATAACATTATAATATATAAAAATATTTTGAGTTATGCAAGAAAAAAATAACTTGATTAAATTTGATTCAACTAGGGAACATGTCCTTGGGTTGGCTGAAAGATTTTTTTAACTCATTTTCTATAGAATGAATTTTATTTTTCATTCTGTTTTTACCGGATTTTCTGATATCAAATGTTACAGTCGCATAAATTCTGTTTGAAAATGGCTTTAATACTTCATGCGATTTTTTTATGATATTTAAAGCTTCATCCATTGTGTCAGTTTCTACAATTGTTCCCATTGGTGTTAGTTGATAATTGATACCACTATTATCTATCATATCTATTATTTTACTAACATATTTGCTGACACTTTCTCCCTTGTCGGTCGGAAACATCGCAAACTCAAATAATACCGACATTGTTTGTCCTCCAATTAATCAAAATTATAATTATTGTAATTAGATATTTCTTTGATATTCTTTCTCTTCTTCTCTCTGATCGTTTCATGACCGGAATAGCCAAGAGAAAGGACTAAACCTATTTTGTTCTTTTTTGGAATATTTAAAATCTTTTTTATTTTCTTTTCATTAAACCATCCCAAAATGCAAGTTCCCAACCCTTCTTCTACTGCCTGTAAACAAAAATGTTCGGTAACGATTCCAATGTCAATTAATCCGTAATTTGTGTTTTTTATAACATTCCCAATTTGCAACATTAATTTTGGTTTATCTATTATTACAATTACAATAACCGGAGCATTTGGAACAAAAGCGTTAAATGAAACTAATTTACTGAATGTTGCATTTGCTACTTTATTTTTTAATTGTTTGTCGTTAACGACAACAAATTTCCATGGCTGTGAATTAGAAGCAGATGGAGCTAACCTCGCTGCTTCAATGCATCTATCTATTTTACATTTTTCGACAGGCTTATCAAGGTATTTTCTAACGCTTTGTCTTATCTTTACTAAATCTAAAAAATTCATTATTTTCACAGATATTATTTTTAAATTATTTTAAAATATCCCCAAATTTCTATCCAAGCTGCGGTATTGAATTGCTTCACTTAAATGTTCAGGAAGAATATTTTCGCTGTTTTCTAAATCGGCAATAGTACGAGATACTTTCAGAATTCGGTCATAAGCTCTTGCACTTAAGCCGAGTTTGTTTATTGCATTTTCCAATAGTTTTGCTCCGTCTTTATCTATTTGAGCATATTTTTTTATCTCTTTTGGTCCCATTTGAGAATTATTAAAAATTCCTTTCTCTAATTTCTCAAATCGTCTATTTTGAATTTCACGAGCAAATTGTACTCTTTTACGAATTTCGGAAGATGGCTCAGATTCTCTTTTTTCTGATAATTTTTTGTAAGAGACAGCGGGCACTTCAACATGAATATCAATTCTGTCCATTAATGGTCCTGAAATACGATTTAAATAATTTTGGATCTGGCCGACACTGCAGGTGCATTCGTGGTTGGGATCTGTTGCATATCCGCAAGGACATGGATTCATGGCTGCAATTAACATGAACTTTGACGGATAGGTTAAGCTCATTAAAGCACGGCTGATCGTTACCGATCCATCTTCAATTGGTTGACGCAGAACTTCCAAAACATTTTTTTTAAATTCAGGGAATTCATCTAAAAACAGAACGCCATTGTGCGCTAAACTTACTTCGCCGGGACGTGGATATCGTCCGCCTCCAACTAATGCACTATCGCTTATTGTGTGATGTGGAGCTCTGAATGGACGCACGGAAATTAATCCTTTTTCTTTTGGAACAAGTCCGGCGATCGAGTGTATTTTAGTTGTTTCTAATGCTTCTTGCAGAGTCAATTCCGGTAAGATCGTCGGAAAGCGTTTAGATAGCATTGATTTACCCGATCCAGGTGGACCGATCAGAATAATATTATGTCCACCAGCAGCTGCAACTTCTAAAGCTCTTTTAACATGTTCCTGTCCCCTCACTTCCGAAAAATCCAAATGGTATTTTTTATTTATTTGAAATATTTTTTTTAGATCAACAGTAGTTGGTTCAATTGTTGGTTTTGAATTAAGTACATCAATTGCTTCTGAAAGTGTGCTTACACCCCAAACAGTTGAA
>Ga0222640_1000239_pt1 | contig 17591 bp, 25 predicted proteins | sample AntAcemetagen187_FD_181144 | JGI IMG/M metagenome (GOLD analysis project Ga0222640, IMG submission 181144) | Saline water microbial communities from Ace Lake, Antarctica - #187 | ecosystem: Environmental > Aquatic > Non-marine Saline and Alkaline > Saline | place: Antarctica: Ace Lake... | reverse complement strand
TTGCTACTGCTCCTGATTCTGATGATGTTGTTTTAGAGTTAAGGTTTGAGGATTCAAGCACAACTCTTGATGATACTTCTGCAAACACTAATGATTTTACAACTTATCATTCCCCTACTGCTGAACAAACAGGTATTCTTAACTATGCATATGATTTTGAATACGATACAAAACAATATGCTAAAGCTGACGACCATTCTACTTTTGATATTACTGATGATATTTCTTTATCTGTTTGGTTAAAACCTGAAAGCTTTGAGTCCTTTGAAAGTGCAGGTTGGTATAAAGATAATATTTTAGTTAAAGCAGGGTCTTCCGGAACAAGAAGTTGGGGTTTTTATGGAACTGATGGTTATCTTACTTTTGCTTCAACAGAATCAGGAACTTCTTGGATTACAACTTCAACTACAAACTCTCATTTTTCTACTGGTTCTTGGGTTCATGTAGGAATTGCTTTTGATAATTCTGAGAATAATGTTGAGTTTTTTGTTGATGGTGTTAGCGTTGAAAATGTTACTCATACAACAAGTGGTATTTATAGTTCTTCTCAAGATGTTTTTTTAGGAAGTTATGGAGGTGCAACTAATATTTATTCTTTTGACACTATGTATGATGAACTATTATTATTTGATGCAAAACTTTCCGGCTCAAATATGAGATATTTATATGCTGATGGTTCTCCTTCTGAAGCACAAGAATACGATTTCCCAACACCAAGCAGTTTTGAAATAACAAACACAAACAGCATAAATAATATGACTGCATATTTCAACAGCACATCATACTCAACAACAAACGGAACAATAAACACAGGTTTAGATTCAACAGAAGAATTTACAATAATAATTGAATCAAACGAAGGGCATTATTTTAATAAAACATACACAGACCACAATTTAAGTTCAAGCTTATCTGCAACCTTAACAGAATACCCAAGAATAAATATTTATAGCCTTTGGGACAGTTCAGTCTTATCAAGTTTTAATGTAACATACGACACAACAACAATTGATGATATTGCAGGCACAGCTTGGATTCCTTTAAACATATCTAAAAGTATAACAATAGCGAAAACAAATTATTTTCCAAAAACATTGACTCACGACTTCACAGACAGCAACGACCTCAATACTTCAATGTTTCAATCAGAAATAAACATCACACTAAGAGAATCAATCACAAACAACACAATCAGCAATTGGGAACTATACGAAGACGCAACAAAGATTGCAGAATCAACAGGGAACTCAGTCATCAAATATATGAACGCAAAAACATATTCAAACCTAACAATGAAAAGCAAAGATGCCTCTTTCACAGACAGAAGCATTGACAACTTCACAATCACAGCTCTTGACAACAAAACAGAATACATATACATATTTTTAGCAGACCTCAACATTTCTGCTTATAGCTCAGTAACAAGCAACCCAATAATGAACTTCACAATAAACGTGAACAGTTACAATCACACAGACACAAGGAACTTGTCAACAACAACCGGCTCAATAATTATCCCTGTAACATTATCAGATTTTTATAATGTATCAATTGACGCATACGGATATGCACTCTTTGAATATTACACAGACATAGAAATAAATGAATCCCCAAAATATTACAATTTTAGTTTATACACCAACAACTCAATAAGCTTCTCATTAAGAGACGAAGCAACTTCTGCGCTTGTAACAGAAACCTTATTCATAACATTGACCGGAGACAATGTTTCATATTCTTATAATACATCAACAGGTCTTTACTATGCAGACGAAGTTCAAGACGGGAATTACTCTGTTAAAATATGGAACGCAAATTATGACCCAAAATATTATGTTGTAACCGTTGCAGATAGAAGTCATCAAACACTTGACGCTTATCTTTCAACAGATTATTCAACAGCAATATTCACATTCAAAGACGAAATAAACAACGATTTACTTGCAGGAGTATTCTTCACACAAAGCAGGATCGTCAACGGAACTTGGACCGTTGTCGCAACAAAGTATTCAGATATAACAGGCAGACTCCCAACAAGTTATGTTGCAGACACAGCATACAGAATCACAATAATAAAATCGGGTTATGAATCAAACACTTTCGATCTTGACCCATTCCTGTTTGAAACATACACAGTTTATATGGATAGAGAAACAAGTTCAACAGATATAATTGCAAGCGATGTCGCAATCATAATTGACCCAACAACTTTTTATGAAGGAATAAACAATCTGACAATCACACTCATAAGTCCACTTGGAAGCTTAGCTTCTTATTGGGTAAACATCACATATCCCTCAAGTTACAATTACACTTCAGGAAACAACAGTCAAGGAGAAATATTCACAATACCGATAAACATTACAAGCTCAAACTTATTTGAAAAAGTTGTCATCGAATACCATTTCGAGACAAGTCTCGGATTCACAAGAACACAAACATATATTTATGGAATAGTTCCTGCTGACACTTATGTTGGAACATTTGCTCAAAATAAACTCAATGATTATGGACTCGGACTATTTGAAAGAATCGCAATAGCAATCTTTGCAATTATGATTATTGCAGGATTCGTTTATGCACTTGCAGGAATAGGGGGAGCATTAGTTGTTGCGATGATACTTTTAGGAGTTGCACAACAATTGAACTTCATTCCTTTATCAGCATTATTAATCACATTCTTAGTTGGCTTTATCCTTGTTGTAGCGATGAAGTGGGGGTCTTCATAGTGGGAACAACAGACAATTTAATTGTAATCTTATTTGTAATCTTAGCAGTTGATGTCATATTCTTGCTTGCTCAAACATCAATCTCAGAACTTAATCCTTCAGGAACACAATTTTATGATTATGACAACAGCTTCATAAAAGATTTTGATGCAGGAAACCAAACAATCGACACATCACACGCAGGGCTTGCTCTACCTTCAGGAGAAAGCGCAGTCAATGAAGAAGACTCCTCATTTACAGATATGTTTAAAACCGGCAAATCGTGGTTCTTAGATGTCACAGGATTAAGTTATCTAATAAACTTTTTGGGCGCTCCAGTCATATTCTTATCAATGATAGGCTTGCCCTCATTATTCGTTTTCGCTTTAGGCGCTTTATGGTGGGGTTCAACCCTATTCTTAATAATAGCGTTCTTGCTCGGGAGGTAACAAAGAAATGTTTATGAACACAACAGGGTCAATTGCAACATTGTTCCAATATGCAACCCTATATATAACGGGAAGTGAAATCATCACATTGTTGTCTATATTAATCTTGTTCATACTTTTAGGCTTAGCCTTCAGGCTTCCAATAGAAGTTGTCTTATTAATACAAGTTCCTTTATTGCTTTTGTTTATGGCCTTCTATTCAGGATTCACAGCAACAGGAGGAATCATTTTAATCGGTTTAGCAGTAATCTTCGCACTAAACTATTTCATAAGAAGATAGCAACTTTCACAATACATTAAAAGTTGTGAAAGCTTATTCTTTTTTTAGATTAAATATATTCCAAAAAGAGCAAAAACAGAAAACACAATCGCAAACAATAAGAATATAAAAACAATACCAATCGCAAGAGTTTCTTCAAAACTCAAATCCTTCTTTAATTTTCTCACTTCCATTGATTGTTTAATAAATTTCTTAGCTTCTGCAACTCTTTCTTTATTTGTCAATTCATCTGTAACATATACCATTGTAACCTCACTAAAAACGACCGGCTTTAATTATCTAACTCTTTATAAAAACAATAGGGGTTTTATTTACCCCCCTTTTAGAACGGCTCTTTCCGTAATCAGAACGCCTTCTTCTTGGCCTCTTGTCTTTGCCTCTCTTTCCAACATTCTTTGCAAGTCTTAAACCTGCTTTAGTTCTTTCAGATATTTTCTGCCTTTCCATTTTTGCAACAGTTGCAAGAATAGACAAAACAACATCTTTGAACATACCAACAGATTTAAAATAAGCCTCTTGATATGAAGCCCACTCAATACCCAAGTTTTCAAGCTCCTTCAACTTCTGCAAAGTATAAAGAGTTCCTGCTCTGCTAAACCTTGATATATCCCAAAACAACAACATATCAAACTTCTTCTGATGTGCGTCTTGGAACATTAGATCATAAGCAGGCCTGCTCTTTTCCTTGCCTGAAATAACGTCAATATATTCTTTGAAGATAGTATATTCAGACTTCTGAGCATACCTTCTTAAATCTTCCAACTGATTGTTTGCTTCTTGCTTATCAGTTGAAACTCTCACATAAATTGCAACTCTCATTCTTCTTTCCCTCTTTGACTCCTTACTTGTTTGTCAATTTCTTCAGATAATATCTCGAGAGCGTTGTCATCAAAATATTTTCTGTTCTTGTAAACTTTCTTTGCAGGTATATGAAGCTTGTTCATAGCTTTGCTTATCCAAGAAATAGAACGGCCAAGTCTCTTTGCTAAATCATTATAACAAAATAAGCCGTCGATCTTAATCTCAACATCTTCAAGAGTGTCAAGCTTGTTTGCAGTCGAAATTATATCAAGCTCCTTCGCTCTCTCCTTTGGCAAATCTAAGAAGTGACCTCTTTTGACAGGTTGAGTCAAACGAAAAGCATCAGTCTTCACAATAAGCTTTTTCATCTTATCCAAAATATAATGAATATGCCAAAGCGAATAAACCTTATAATCTCCATACTCCTGATTTCTGTCATCAATATGGATCAAGAGTCTTGGAACTCCCTTTGTCATCAAAGATTTATCAAGACTTGTGAAGCTCGGCAAACAAAGAATCACAATAACCTTGAAAGCTCTGAAGACTTCAAAGACTCTGTTTACCATAGCATTGAACTTTGTCAAAGCTCCCCTTGAATTAAAGTCTCCTGCTTCATCATAGATTAAAACAGGAACACTCTTTTCGTGAGAAAGCCTGAGCTTCTTAGCAAAATCGTTTCCTCCCAAAGCAAGTTGCTCCTTCAGATTGATAAGCTTATCTTCAAGCACTTTGAACTTTTGGAAGCTTACCTTCTCATAACCCCCGTTCAAATAGTCTGCGCAGTGAGTGGCGAGAGTAGTCTTTCCTGTTCCTATAAGACCGTCAATGATAAGCATTGAAGCTTTATTGTGCTTGAGAGTTCTTATCTTCAAATCGTCTAAATCAATCTTTAAAGAGAAAGAGAAAGGCAAACCTGTATCATAATAAAACCTTTTCATCTTATAATCCCTTCTGTCTATTGATAGCAGAGACCCTGCTCTTATCATAGTGTTGTCTTGAATCAACCTTGATCAATCCTTTCCCGTAAAGATAAGAATTAATAAATTCGAGAGCCTTCTTCCAATCTTTCGAGTCTTGTTCAATGCAGTCAAGGACCTCTTTGAGTTTCTTATTAGTCAAGACTTCCTTTGCTCCTTTGATAAGAACCTTCTCTTTTGTTGCAACACTATTATATAACATAGCTTGCAATTCACACCAAAGCGCATAAAGACTTGCTCTGATATAATTCTGTCTTGGATTTCTACCATTGAAAGCTTCTACTTGAAACAAATTAATTGCTTCAAGAGCAGATTCTCTTTTCTCAAGTATTAAAATCTTTAAAACATCACTTGGGGGAGTGGTTACTGTTCCCTCACTGTTAAAATTAACCATATTTGACCCTCCAATCTATTATTAAACAATCTTTTCTTTCCCAATTGGGATAAGGATTCAGCAAGCAAAATAAATGTTCGTATATTATAATGTTGCATAAGTCCGAGCAAGACAAGCTTATTCTCTATAAAGAGTTTGCTTGTCTGCTTAAAGGCTTAGCATATTGCTTGTTCTGTATTCGCATAGTATTGACAATCTTAATCTTAGCTCTAAACCTCATAGGCCATTCTCTATTTACATCAAGAAAGCCAAAATCAACAAGTTTCCTGATACTGCAACGAGCTTTTGAAGGCCTTATGCCCTCCAACTGCATTTGCCTTGTGAGTTCCCTCACACTGAAATATTGATGTGTGCCTGAAAGTCTCTGTTTAGCAAGCCATTCAAAGATTTCAGCTTGACCCATTCTCAGCCTTCTCTCCCTTTAACACTATTGCAGGAAATATCTTCACAATCTCCTTTGTTGATAAAAGTCTGATAAGACCTTTATATTTGCTTCTTCTCAACTGTAATCTTATAACAAAAAAGTTGAAGTATTTGCTTCGGCCATACATATTGATTGAAACAATTAATCCTGAAACAACCCAAATAATAATGCCTGCCTTGATATAACCTGAAAGGAAAAGCATACCTCCAACGATAGCAACCAAAATAAAATAAACCGAAAAGTCCGGCCAAATATGTTTGAAGTTCCAAACGTGAAAAGCTTTTGAATCCTTCTTCAAAAACCTGAACTCGTAATCCGTATATGGATTATTCTTTAAATTCATAGTCTTTGTTCTTTCCTCAGCTCTCTGCATAAAATCAGAAGCGAGAGGATTATCTTCTAACTCTAAACCCAATAAAACCATTCAAGACCCCTCCTGTCACTGCCGGAGCAGTAATCAATTTTGCAACTTCATCAAGCCGGAAATAAATCAAACCCCCAATAATAACAAGAACAGCAAGCCCAACATAAACAATCATTCTGAACCTTTTATCTTCTTCGTTTTGTGGCCTCATTAATGCCCGAGTGTTTAAATTATCAAACTTCAACAGATCGAAACCTGCAACATTTGACAAGTCAGGTTTTATCAACTCATTTGTTGCTTCATCATAATAAACACAACTAACCCCAAAGGTTCGATAAACAACACCTTCTCCAAGAATTAAAGTCTTCTTTCCCCTTTCAGCTTTGCTCTCATAATCTTTGACAATAACCTTGTCTCCTGCAAGCTTTCCCGTAATCCAATAATTTTTAATAGGACCTCTTACTTGAACAAGAATCGAACGACCCCTGCTCAAAAGAACTCTGAGCCAAGTCCAAAGAAACCCTTTTGTGAAAAAGTTAAACACAAGAAAGGTTGCTAAGAAAACAACAAAATAACTTCCAACAATAACCAAGAAATCAGTATTCATCTTCTTTTCCTCCGAGCCTTGCTTTTTCTTTTTCTCAACTTATTAATAAAAATTGCTTCTCGAATCATTTGTCTGCGTTCAACCCTTTTCTTAATATTATCTGCTTGAACAAAACTGATTATTGAGACAATTGCAAATATAACCCCAAAAAAAATAAAGACAATCCCTATTCTCCAAATGTTCAATGACAACGCAATCAAAACAAACACATAAGCAATAACCATATTGCACCAACCCTCAATAATTCTTTTTAAATAATTTGTTTCTTCTTTCATCTTTGTTTCCCCCCATTCCATAAACCTTTTTTCTTTGGTTCAAGAGTAGTCTCTGTTTTTGAAGTCTCAAGAGTGTTCGGCCTTCTTCTAAGAAAACCATACTTTGACTGAGACAACTCAATCCTTGTTGCAACCCTACTCAAAGACACAATAAAAGAATTGACAAAACCTTCTTTCAACATATCTTCAGCAAGATTCAAATAATGTTCACAATATAATATTTCCTCCTTGTCAAGATTTCCAAGTCTCAAGTCTCTTGTATAAGTTCCAAGCAAAGCCCAAAGTTCATCTTTTGTCTCAGTCTCTTTTCCTGTTTTATAGTCTTTGAAGAACTTTGATTGTTGAAGCTTCTTTTTAAGTTCAGAATTTATCTTTCCTTCTTTTCCCCAAAGGGGGTCGAGCATTTGCATATTGAAATCAAGAGCGTTCTCCGGAGTATTGTTCGCCCTTTGGATCAAGAATTGTTTTTCTGCAACATCAACAGCGTCAGGTTTATCTTTCATCTTCAATAACCCCGACCTTATAATCCTTGCCCTCAACAGCAGGAGTCATAAACTTTTTGACACCCAACTTGATGACATCAAAGTTGACAATTGCTCTTTGTAAAGCTTTAAGCACGCCCTTATAATTGAAATAATAAGCAACTTGCAAAGGCTTCATTCCTTCAATGACAATCTTTGTTTTCCTATCAGAACCCGTGTTCTTCTTGAGTTGTTTCTTTCCCAACTCAGTGATAGAACTTATCCTAAATCCTTTAATCATTTTTTGTTCCCTCCAAATTTATATTTTTTATTATACAACAAGTGATTCAAAACAAAAGACAACAACAAAATCAAACCTGCAAAATCTATTGAAGCACTTGCGAACCAATGAGGTTTTTCCCCGATAGATTCTCCTCCCTGCAAAGTCTCCATTGAATAAAAGTTTTCAGGCATACCAACACAAACATTGTCATTTGTATAGAATAGTTCTCCTTCAGGATTGCACAAATCAAAGAAAGGGTTTACACAATAACCGAGAACATCTTCCGGACAAGAAACATAAATATAATTCTTAGAAGGAGAACTAAAACCAAGTAAAGCCCAAGAAACAATTGCAATAATAACAATCAAGATTAAAGCTCCTCTAAAAATCCACTTATTGATTTTGTAATCCGGAAGCCAAGTCTTAATGTCAAGCTTCTTCTGCAACTTATCAAGACCCTTCATTCTTCAGGCCTCCAAGTTACAACATAATAATCTTTAAAGATTGAAACGTCTCTGACTTCTCTCAAAAAATGTTTACCTGCCATAGAACACAGAGAAGCAGACAGAGTCTCTTGTCTCAAACGAAAAACCATAATAAACAATTTCTGATTTGGTTTGAACAATCCTTGAGTGAAAGCATAAAGAGTCCCTGAATTTTTAGAACTATCTCTCGGAACAACAATATTGTTTTTAATGTCCTTGCTCTCCTTTTCAAACTCATAAGGTTTGACTTTATAATCAACAAATATATCTTCACTCATTTGAACTCACACTCCAAACAAACATATTGCCCGTCAGTAGCAAAAGGCAAAGCTTTTCCACACTTGCAACACTTGCCACGTAAAGCCGGCTTTACATTATCATAATCTTTTAATTTCATTCTATCCTCCGTTTAAAGTTTTCTTTATCAGGCAAACGCTTAAAATGATGCAAACAATAATCCCCAAGACTTGCATTGTTTAAGCATTGACGGCCTGATTTAGTTATTGCAATACACCTTTTCATTTTCTTCTATAATCTTTGGGATAGTTAATATAACAATACTGAACAACCAAAACAACAACATCACAACTTCAAAGATTCCTTCGCCATAAACATTGATTGATATATTCCAAACCATATTGTTTTGCCAAGCCTTCATAAACAAATAACACATAAGGATTGCCAAAGTCCAAGTCATCGCCTTATTATATATCTTAACTATTTTTATAAAATTCATTTTACCCCACATAATAAGGAATGATTGTTTGCACTCCCTCCTCCTTAGTTTCACTCATTGGTTGCATTTGATTTTTTAATAATTGAACAACAGTATTCAACCCTATCACAGTCTCTTTATTTTCTTTAACAATAACGAAAAGCATTTTCTTAATTTGAGACATAGTCACAAGCTCGTTGTCTCGAAGGTCATTAAAGAAAGGAGAAACCACTGTCTCCATATCAGACTTGCTTGTTTTAGGATTAACAGTTTCGGCTTCATTAAGATTAAAAGAATTATCAATAAGAAACCAAAGTCTGCCATCACTTGCATAAACATTAATCTTGTCTTTGTTCACATTGCAATCCTTAGCCAAACCATTGTTTACTTCAGAATAGTGAGCTTGAACAATCTTAATATTTTGAACTCTATCCTTAACAATAATAATTTTGAACTCGTTCTCCAATCTCAAGAATAACCTATTGATATACTTTGAAGAATCAACAGTCACTTTTTGCACAGAATCCCCAAAAAAAGATTTAGAACAATAAACCTCAATGCTTTTATTATATAATCGAACCGTGTTCCCGTCAAATATTATATGATTTGCTTTGCCCTTAACCTTTCGGTAAAGTTCAGACAAGTGAAGAATCTGAATATTAAACTCCAAACCGTGAAGCCTAAAACGAGCATTACCTTGAATAGTCCATTCGTTTTTTTCAAGACTTTTATATCCTTTAGAAAGAAGACCTTTTTTCCTTAGTTGTTGGACTGTTTGATAAACTGCTTTATCAGAGACTCCTCGCCTTATAGCAATCTTATTTATGGTAAGAAATTCTTCAGTCAACAACCTTAATGTTTCGGACTGAACTTTTGATATTTTGGAAAAACCCTGCCCTGACTTTCTATACTTTTTAGTTTTCATTTTCAATACATTTTCAATAATTTTCAAGACATTTCTCAAACACCAAAGTTGAAGGAATGTTTGAGTTCGGGAAAAGAACTTCTCTCGTTCTTCCTTCACAATAAGCAACAACTAAATCAGAAACCTTTTTCATTTCCTAAACCTCTTTATTTTAAAAGAATAAAACAAAGCAAGAACGTGAGAACAATTTGCACCGTCAGGGACAAGCTCTCCTTTTCTTTTCTTTGTTTGATAACCCTGACAATTACATTCAAAGTTCCCGTCTTTGTTTTTGAATATGATATATTCAGAAGAATTATAATCCACAGGGTAAGGCATTTTTCTAAAAGTTACACCGAAAGCCTTGCAGACCTCAGAGGTATTGAGAGGCAAACAAAGGAAGAAATGCTTGCCTCCTTCATACTTCTGTTTGATAGTATTAAAGACAGAGTTGTCAAAGTCTCCGACATAACGAACACAATTAAAATGAACAAACTTTAAAGCTTTTGAGACTTGAGACTTTCTCAATTCTTTTGTGTGACGACTCCAATATTGAACATTGTCTTCAGTGACTTCTTCAGCTCCGTGACTTACTTCTCTATAATCAGGACACTCAACAATTACCATTTTAAATGTTTGTTTTCTTTGTTTGATCCATCACAGCTTCATTTGTCAAATCTTTAATCTTATCTTGCGATAAATCAACACCCTCTTTTTTTGCAAGTGTGATTGTGACATTGTATTCGTCATCAAGATTAATCATTTCATTTTTAATATAATCCATTGGAACAATAACACAATAAGAATTACCAACAGTTTTTAATTTTGCATTTTTAATTTGAACACTCATTTTTTTTCCCTCCTTTAAGCTTTCGCTTGTTCTTACTGATGTTATAACTCTTATATAAACTTTTCCATAATTTTTGAAAAAGATTTAAGCAACGCTTAAAGGTTTTAAGCAAAGAAAGATAAAAACCCCAAAACCTTTTTAATTATCAACATTTTTGAAAACGTAATAAATTAAAGAGACATATCTGAAACCCTGAAAGAATTATGTTTCAAGGATTCTTTTAAATAGCTTATAGCTTTTAAGTCTGAACCGTTCAGATAACATTAAAGGGTGTTTAAAAAATGGCAAACGGAATGGTTGGAGGAATAATCTCATTGGTTCTTGGTGTTATCCTTGTAACAAATGTTGTAATCCCCACTGTAAAGAATACCAACACTGATGCGTGGACTACTTCAGAAATCGCAGTCTTTGGTTTAGTGACTCTCGGGTCTTTAATCGGTATTGCTTTCGGTGCTTTTCAAATCTTCGGCATAGCGTAGTAATACTCTATTCGCTGATGACCCTGAGAGAACTCTCGGGGAGGCTTTTGTCCTTTTACACTCAACGGTGGTGTGTTAATTGATTTTGATTTTATGGACAATAATCTTAATTTTAGCAATAATTCTTATTATTATAGGTCGAACCTTCGATATAACAATGAGTGATGTTTGCGTTCCGGCAGGTTGGATTATAATATTTATTCTTGGAGCAATACTTATGTTTAACGGAGTAACATTTGCAAGTGGAGAAATCGAAACCACAACAAATGAATATGTTCTTGACGACAATAATGTTTCAATCATAAACAGTTCTACAACAACAACAACAGAAACATATACAACCGTGCAAGAAGGAAGCGAACCACTTGTTGCAGGAATTGACTCAATTCATTTAATCGGGTTCTTATTATTATTTCTTGGAATATTTGGGTTCATCACGTTTTGGTTTGATACCAAACAGGAGAGAAGAAAGAATGAAGAATAAACTGAAAATGAAAATCTTTGATGCAGGAAAATGTCTCGGTAGTTTCAAAGGAGACATTGACGAACTTGACGAAAAATTCAGATTAATAAAAAGGAAATATAAATGAAGGTAATCCCAACAGTTAAGGAAGGAGAAAAAGCAAACAGTAAACCTTCCTATATTCAAAAGAAAAATAAAACTCAAGGATTAAAAAAAGCAACAGAAGCTTTCAAGTCAGACGCTTTCTCAAGCAGTTTCTCACACAAAGGATATAATTTCACAAGACAAGATGCAGAAGAAAGAATCCCTGAAACAACAGCAATAATAAATGATATAAAAAAGAATCCTGACAATTATGAAATCGATTTATATGAAGACGGAAAATATAAAGAAGTGAGAACTCTTGACATAAAATTTGAATCAAAAAAGAAAAGAATGCTTGACGGAGATATGAAAAGAGAACACTCAACATATAATAAAACAATATACAAATTTAATTCTGACGGAACAATCAAAAACAAAACAACAAATGGTTTATATTCAAGTAAACAAAAAAGAGGAGATAAAACAAGCGTTCGAGCAGATGAAATCGTTGACTATAATTATGAAACAGGAACAATCAGCAAGAGAGATAACAGAGCAAAAAATAAAGCTAAAGCAAGAAGATATGATTACAAACCAAAAGCAAGCACAGAACAAGAATTTATGACAGTCAAAGGAGGAAAAGTTGTCATCACAAATAAGAAAGGAGAAACAATCCGGACAACAATCACAAGGTCAGAATATACTCAGTCAAGAGGATTAATGAAAGATTATATTGCCGGAGTTGTAAAAACAAATAAAGACAATACAAACTTGATGAAAATTACAACAAAGATAAATAAAGGCACAGCAACAAACAGAGATTATGTTGACCTTATGAACCTAAAATTTGAATACGGGAAAGACCCAAAAACAACAAATCAAGAGTTCAAACAAGCAGTGAAAGTTGGAGAATACAACAAAGGACTTCTCACAACTCAATCCTCAACCCCAACCTTCAGTCCTCAAGCATTATATTTACAAAACAATCCTGACATAAAAATTGCAGACAGAGCAAGGATTCAAAGATTCAGAAATGACAAAGGTCAAATCGTTGGTTTAAGTGGAGACTCACTTCAACAATCAATTGCGTCTCCGGCAGGTTCATTCTTTAAAGAAGAAGATATCACAAGAGCCGAGAAGTTATCATCAGCAACAATCTTATTAAATGAACAACCAAAAAAAGAGAAACCGAAAAGTCCTTCACAAAAATTGTTTGACACAGCAGGAGTCTTCATTGACAAGAACCTGAGCAAAGTCGGAATCAATGCAACAGAAGAAAGAGCAGAAGCAAGCAAAGGTTGGAGAATAATCAAAAGCACACTAAAAGAAGACTACGACAACGTGAAAGGATTTGTTCAAAAGAACTTTGAAGGACTAAAACCACAACCGAGAGGTTACTCAGTCGGAGGAGAAATCGAAGGAGTAATCGCAAACAACATTCTTGCAACAACAGAGATTGACCTTGCAAAGCTTAGCTCAAAAGATGACTTACTTGCAGGAAACTATAAATTTAAAGATATTGTAAAACAAAAACCTTTCTATGAATCATTACAAGAAGGAAGACAAAAAACTCTTGAAGCAGGAACAGTCCAAGCAAACAAAATGGTTGAGAGCCTATTGACAACACAAGAACCTTTGAAAGTTGCAGGATTCACAATTCTTAATGAACAACAAGCAACAAGCATAAACAGAGTTGGAAATGTTGCAGGAGAACTCGGACTCGGAATTGCAGATATGACAATGCTTATTGGTTCACAAGTAACAAAGAAACCAATTATTGCAACCGGAGTGATTGCAGCAGGAGTTCTTGCTTATTCAGTTGCACCAACAGCAACAGCAGGATTGTTGACCGGAGTCAATGTTTATGATTGGGTTTCAAGACCAACAGCAGAAGAAAAAATCCTCGCAGTTTCAGGAGACCTTGCACTCACAGGCCTTGCTTGGGGAGCGCCAAAAGTTATTGAAAAAACATTGACAAAATTAAGTCCTGATTATGCAAAAGTTGAAGTTGACGCTCTCGGAAAAAAGACAATCAAAGGAGTTGACGTTGCAGAAGACGGCCGAGCAGTTGACATTGACCTTGTTCCCGAAGGAAGAAAAGGCCTGAAAGATGCGACAATAAACCCGAGACTATTACTTGAAGAATACGGAAACGCAATCCCTTTCAGTAAATCCCCAAACATTCCCAAGACAACAAAGTTTCAAGAAGAATTTTTGAGCATATTAAAAGAAGACGAGATATTGAAAGCAACCGATACATCTGTCGGAGGAAGCTTTGCACAAAAAGCTTTGCTCAAGAAAAGCAGACCATTTGGAGACCTTGATATTGTTACAGATGACCCTTTGCTTATAGCGATGAAAACAAAAGAGAAGTTCGGAGATATGGTCGCAATTAAGAAAGTAACAATCACAGATTCCCCTCTTGGAAACTTTGATCTATACAAAGTTGCACAAAGACAATCAGACGGAAGCCTCGTTCATATTGCAGACATTGACCCCTTAAAGTTTGCAGAAGAAGGACTTGCTTCAAAATATGGTTCAACAATGGTTGAAGGTTTACCCGTGACAGATATTCGTTCAAGGTTTATCGCTAAAGTCAAACAAGCAAGCAGAGGAAAAAGAACAGACAAAGTTCTTGAAGACATAAAAATATTAAGTGACGGAAAACTAAGCGTTGACGGTCAAGCTTTCAGAGGAGGCTTCGGTTGGAGCTTCAAAGAACAAATGATATTTGCAGACACAACCGGAGACGTAATCACATCACAAAGAGGATTGTTTCCTAAAAAAATATTTAATAAGTTCAAAGACGATATTGTTGTCAAGAACCCAAACATTGACGATGCTTCAGATTTATCAGCTCAACTCTTTGCAAGTCCTCCTGATATAGTAACAGGAAACCCACAATTGAGAGCTTCAAGACTCGGGCTTTGGGCAGAAAATAAAGCAAGCTTTGAAGATATATTCTCCGGAAATGCTCAAGTTGGAAAAGGACAACCTCAAGCAGTTCTATTTCCTAATGCAAAAATTGGAGCAATACCTGACGAACTTAAAAGTTTAGCAAACAAAGCAAAAGCAGGAGACAAAGTTGCAGAAGCAGAGTTCCTTAAAAGATATAGAAAATATCAGTTGACACCAACAGGAGAATTTAAACCTTTTGGGTTTGCAGGAGGAGAAGCAGAAGTCACTCTTGCAGTTGGAGAAGTTGCTTCCGGAGAAGGAAGAATTGCTTCAACACTTATCAAAGGTCAAAAGGTTTCAATCATAAAAGCAAAAGTTAAGTCTGCAAGTCCTGAACTTACAGAGTTGCAAACAAAATATTTGGATTCAGGATTAACAACAAAAGAGACATCAAGGTTTAATGATTTAATGAAAGAAGAATCCGGAAGCTTATCAACTCGACCGGTCAAACCAATAATTGCAGAAGAAGAAATCTTTGCTTCAAGCTCACTCAATAGAGAAATAAGAAATCCAAAAGCAAACCTTATTGTTCAAGGAACAGAATCTCAACAAGTGAACAGTCCACAACAACAACTCAGTATTGCAAGCAGTCCATACTCAAATATAAGCTCAATGAAAAGCAGTCCTGTTGAAATAAGTCAACCGATAAGTTCTTCAGTTGTTGAAATCAATTATCCTTCAAGCAATATTGCAAACAGTCCAACAACTCAAATCAGTTATGGCTCAAGGGGAATAATCAGCTCTCCAATAACAGTTGCTTCTTCTCCTGATTATTCTCCTTCCTCTATTCCAAGCAGTCCAATTGAACCAATAAGAGAATTAACTCAAGCACAAAGAGCAAGTCCTCCATTCGCTAAAGTGAGAACAGGAAAAAAAAGGAACGGACAAGGATTCGATGTTTTAATAAGAGAAAGAGGAAAGTGGGTCAAGGCAAACACAACACCAATCAGAAGTTTATCAGAAGCACAAAGTTTCGGAAGGTTCACAATAGGAAGAACTCCTCAAGCAAGCTTCCAAACAGAGAAATCAAAATCAAGAGTCAAACCTGTAAGCTTTTCAACAAAGACAGACCCAAGAAAGTTTTACAGAAAAGGAACAGTCTTCATTGAGAAAAACAAATACAGAATCAACACACAAGGAGAACTTTCAGGAATCACATTCAAAGGATTGCAAGCACAAAGCTTAAAATCCAATTTCAATAAAAGAAAAAGCAAAGGCGTTTGGGGGATAAAAAAATGAACATAAGACAATTTATACATAATCAAAAAGAGCAACACCATTCAAGAAGAAGCGCAAAAATAGAACAAGCGATGACAGACAACAAAGTTAAACTTGCAAGAGCAAAACAAGAAAGAGCTTATCAACTACAAAAGCAAGCAATAAGACAAACAAAACAAGAAAATTTCAAACTCAAAACTCAACCGGTCAGAGACTTATCAGCTCAAGCAAAACAAATAATCAGAACAATGCAGAAGAACCCTGCAAAGATAAAAACAAAGAAACCTTCAGGAAAAACAATTAAGATAATAATAGAAGAAGGAAGACAAAAAGAAACGAAAACAACTAATGTTTGGAGATAATAAAAAACAATGAACAAATTATTTAAGAACAGGAAAGGGCAAACATTTATCACAGTCATATTTATGTCAATAATGTTCTTGTTCGTTTGGATAATGTTCGCAAGCAAAGAACTCGGAGCTTGGGGTCAAAGAGCAATTGTTGCAGGAAACCTCACAGGAATTGAAGCTTTCGGATTCGGAAACCTAAACTTAATAGTCGGATTCGCTTTTATCATATTCATAGTTATAATGGCAACCTTTTCAAAATGAAAACCAAAAACATAATATCAATAATTGTATTAATGCTTCTTTTAATTAGTAGTGTTTTAGCTGTTGCTACTGCTCCTGATTCTGATGATGTTGTTTTAGAGTTAAGGTTTGAGGATTCAAGCACAACTCTTGATGATACTTCTGCAAACACTAATGATTTTACAACTTATTATTCCCCTACTGCTGAACAAACAGGTATTCTTAACTATGCATATGATTTTGAATACGATACAAAACAATATGCTAAAGCTGACGACCATTCTACTTTTGATATAACTGACGATATTTCTTTATCTGTTTGGTTAAAACCCGAAAGTTTTGAGTCCTTTGCAAGTGGCGCAGGGTGGTATAAAGATAATATTTTAGTTAAAGCAGGCGCTTCCGGAACAAGAAGTTGGGGTTTTTATGCAACAGGAGGGTATTTAAGTTTTGCTTCAACAGAATCAGGAACTTCTTGGATTACAACTTCAACAACCAATTCTCATTTTTCTACTGGTTCTTGGGTTCACGTTGGAATTGTTTTTGACAATTCCAATAATGATGTTGAGTTCTTTGTTAATGGTGTTAGCGTTGAAAATGTTACTCATACAACAAGTGGTATTTATAGTTCTTCTCAAGATGTTTTTTTAGGAAGTTATGGAGGTGCAACTAATATTTATTCTTTTGACACTTTATATGATGAACTATTATTATTTGATGCAAAACTTTCCGGCTCAAATATGAGATATTTATATGCTGATGGTTCTCCTTCTGAAGCACAAGAATACGATTTCCCAACACCAAGCAGTTTTGAAATAACAA
>Ga0222640_1000234_pt1 | contig 17756 bp, 20 predicted proteins | sample AntAcemetagen187_FD_181144 | JGI IMG/M metagenome (GOLD analysis project Ga0222640, IMG submission 181144) | Saline water microbial communities from Ace Lake, Antarctica - #187 | ecosystem: Environmental > Aquatic > Non-marine Saline and Alkaline > Saline | place: Antarctica: Ace Lake... | reverse complement strand
GCAGCACTCTCGGCGACCGGATGGCTAATGCGACCTTCAAGTGGGAAGGCGACCTGCAGGCCGCCCCTGAACGCCGGCAAGATGGTTCTGGCATCAACTGGGCCAAGGTGGCATCTGAAACCAAGGAGATGCTTCGCCTGAATCCGCAGAACAGAAAAAAGCCCCGGTAGACCGAGGCTTGCGAGTGCATGAGCACCCTTCCGATCGGAAGCTAGGGCGGGGCCAAGGGCGCCAATCCTTGGATGCCCAACTCTTGGGCCATCGCCAGCAGGCTTGAGCGGGAGAGAAAGATCAGCTGGAACCAAAAGTCTCCCGTGACAGGGAGCTCGTCGGCAGCCATGCAAAGCATGATCTCTTGGCGCAGGCGGTCATCTGTCATGGCTGGGGAGCGGTGGGACGCGAAGGCCTCTCGCCTTCATTCATATTGTAGCACGTTGCTAACACCCCATAAGGGGATCAGCCGGCCGCGGCCCGGTCTTTGGCTGCTGACCGCGCCTTGCGCGTCCGCTCCAGGGTCTTGGCCCGCTTGTCTGCCAGCCCTTCCGGCGTTGCCCACCAGCAGGCCCGGCAGAGGCCGCCTGGGAAGTTGCTGCGCAGGACCCGGTTGCAGTTGCATCGCGCTGCAGGTGGCTGCTTTCCTTTCAATCGCTCCCGGTAGAGCTGCTGGGTGTCGGCGGTCATTGTGCTGGGGAGCCTTTCCACTCACCGTAGCACTTTGCTAACGACTAGAGGCCCAGCAGCAGGGCCGGGTCAATGTTCAGCAAGATGCAGATGCTCCGAATCTGCCCAGGCTTTGCCGACCGCTCGCCCGAGCAGATACGGCTCACCGTGCTTCGATCCACCTCCAGCTGCTCTGCCAGCACCGCCTGGCTGATCTCCCGATCGCGCAACATCACGGCCAATCGAGCACCAAACAGCTGACGAATCAAAGCGTCAGGCAGGAGAGTTGGCACTGGTGCGTTTTTGGCAACCATCGCCAGATCGTAATAGAAGCGGCCTCAAGTTGCACACAGCTGCATTCAGGTGCTGTTGGAGTTCAGGTTCGATCGCTCAGCAATTGGCAACTGGCAGGAAACCCCTGAAGGCTTCCTGCGCATTCGTGCGACCTTCGCCCGAACTGGTTGCCAGACCTATCGAAACTTCGATGGATCGCAACGTGTTGAGTATCGCCCTGAATCCGAGGTGGCCAGAGAGGATTCCTTCCTCTCCCTTGGTGGCCTCCCGGTCACCCTGGAACATCCGCCGCAGCTGCTCACCCCCGACACCGCTCGGCAGTACCAGCGCGGCGCCAGCGGCACCCACGTCACCTACGACAACGGTTTTGTTCACGGCACCGTGGTCTTAACGGACCGCGAGGCCATTGAGGCCGTGAAGCGTGGTGATGCCACTGAGCTCAGTGTTGGCTACCGCTGCGAATACGACGCAACCCCTGGCGTCGCACCCGATGGCACCCGTTTCGACGGCACCCAGAGGTCGATCAGCGGGAACCATCACGCCATCACCAGCAAGGCTCGCGCCGGCTCTGAGGTGCGCTTGCACTTCGACAGCGCCGATCAACCGTCCTGGGTTGGCATCAGCACCGAATCATTCCAAACCCCTACCGAGGAGCCCGACATGGCCGCCCGCACCGCCCGCACCGACATGAAGCCCGAGGCTCCTAAAGGTGGAATGCCCAAAGACGAAGACGAAGAAAAGCCCATGGCCTCTGATGAAGACATGGAAGACATGGAGGAAGACGACGACGACGAAGAAGGGATGAGCTTCCCTCCCGTCAAGCCGAAGGCCAAGGCCAAAACGGATTCCGCCGACAACCGCACCGTTCCCTGGGCCGTCTACAAGGCCTCCCTCGATGACCTGGCCGCGGCTGAGCAGCGGTTCGACGCCCTGGAGGAACAGATCACTGAAATCGAAAAGCAGCTGGACGCTCGCACCGACAGCTCCATTGACCAGCAGCGGCTCGACGCCCTGGTGGCTGAACGGGTTGAGGTGCTCGACAAGGCGGCCGCCATCACCGGTGCGCGCAGTCGCCACGACGGCCTGACGAACCGCCAGGTGCAGGAGCTGGCCCTGAAGTCCGGTGGCGTGAAGGTGGATCAGATCGAAACCCGCAGCGACGACTACGTGGCCGCCCGTTTCGACGCGGCCCATGAAGCGGCCGCCCCGCTCGTTTCCGGCACCGCCGAGGCCTTGGCCCTGCAGCTGCAGGGGCTCACTACCCCGCGCAGTGACGCGGCCCGCGACAACATCGCCGCCGCCGAGCAGGAGATGGCAGACACAACCTCGAACGCCTGGAAAAACTCCTGATCCAGACCATTTAACCCGCCCCTTTGCAACCGTCCAATGGCCCAGACTTACACCACGAACGCCGGAACCGGCCCTGCTGTCGGCGTTGGCACCGACTACCCGATGCAGCTGGCCCCAGGCCAGGCCGGTGATCTGTTCGACATCTCGGACACCGTCACAATCAGCGGGAACAACGAAACGGCTGCCCGCATCGCCTACGGCTCGCCGTTGGTGCGCAACGGCAGCGGCCTCCTGCCCAATTCCGTTTCCGTTGCGGCTGGCGCGGCCACCCTGCTGGGCATCAGCTACCGGACCGATCGGGATTCTCTGAATCACCGCGAGAACGCCGACCCTTACCTGGGCGGCCCGGCCATCGGCGATGCCGTCAACGTCCTGAAGGTCGGCGCGATCTACCTGCCGGTTTGGGAAGACGTTGCCGTTGCCGTTGCGCTCCGCTACTTCGCCACCGGCGCCAATGCCGGCCAGTGGGGCACTACAGCCTCTGCTGGCAACAGCCTCGCGCTGACGGCTGGCTCCTGGGAGATCGAGCGGCCGGCCAGCGCCGGTGGCCTGATCGTCCTGCGGATCAACACCCCGCAGGCCATCGCCGTCACGGCTGACGCCTGATCACCGCATCAATCCCACCATCTCGACCACTTAACGCCCTGGAGGCAATTCAATGAGCCATCGAACCGATGCCGACGCTTACCAATCCGGGGCGTTTCTGGCCGACCAACTGCAGCACCTCATCCCTGGAGTGCTGCGCAAGCCCTACGCGGAGATCGTCTACCCCCGCATCTGCCCAGTCAGCTATGAGGTGGACCCGGGCGCAACGTCCATCAAGCGCACCATCTGGGACCGCACCGGTGACTTCGATCTGATCGGCGACGCCGCCGACGATCTGCCCCGGTCTGGCACGAAGGTGGGTGAAATCGTCAACGGCATCAGAACCTTCGGCGGTTCGTTCGACTACACCCAGGATGAACTGCTGGCCGCAAAGATGGCCGGCGTTTCGCTCACCACTGAGCGGGCCGACGCTGTGCGCGACGCCTACGAACGCCGCAACAACCTCACATGCTTGTTTGGCCGCGGCGGCACGGGCCTGAAGGGGATGCTGAATCACCCGGCTATCTCCCGCGTTGCTGTCACCGGCAACAACACGGACGCCTGGTTTGACGACGACGACATCACCCCGCAGCAGATGCTCGATCTGCTGAACTTCGGCGTCACCGCGATGCGGGCCAACAGCCGCCAGGTGGAGCAACCCAACACCCTGTTGATGGCTGAATCTGACCACCGCATTGTAAGCACCACCTGCCGTTCAACCACCGACAACACATCGGTGCTGGAGCTGTTCCTCAAGCAGAACCCCGGCATCACTTCGGTGGAGCCGATCAACGAGCTCGATCCAGCCAACAGCGGCGGCAACCTCACCGCCAAGCGGATGCTGTTCTACCGGAAGGATCCGACCAAAGGCAAGTTTCACATCCCCTTGAAGCTCACCTTTTTGCCCCCGCAGCCCAGAAACCTGAAGTTCATTGTCCCTTCGATGAGCAAGCTCGGCGGCTTCATCCCTGACTTCCCGCTGGCCTTCATCTACATCGAAGACGGCGGCAACGCCTGATCCGGTTTCCTTCGCAGCACCTCCACCCCTCCGCCCCCGAGCCAATGAGCACTACCCCCTCCAACCCTCCAGTGGCCGCCAAGAGCGCCAAGGATTCAGCACCCGCCGGCCTCCTGGCGATCGTCTACACCCCTGAGGTGAACGAGCCCAGCCTGCAGACCTGCCCCGGGGGCAGCATCTCCTGGGCTTTCGGCCCGATCAACCGGGCCACCACTCTGCGGATCAACCCAGGCCTCAATGGCCCGATTCCCCGCGATCTATGGGAGAAGGCCAAGGCCAGGCCAGACACCCAAATCCTGATGGGTCGCAACATCCTTCAGGAGATCGAGCTGCCGCCCGATGGCGCGGCCGGCCCTGACCTGGAGATCAAGGCCTTGCAAGCGCCGGCTGCCACCCGGCTGATCTACGGCTGCCGCGACACGTCACGCCTGCAACAGTGGCTGCGCGCCGAGGATCGCCAGCAGATCCGCGAGCGCCTGGCCGCTCGAATCAAGGAGCTGGAGGAAGGCAAGCTCTGATGGCCATTCCCACCATGGCGGAGTTCATCGACCGGTTCCCTGAGCTTCAGGTCCACAGCTTCGCCCAGCGGGACGAGGCCCTGGCCGCGGCCGGCCGCCGGTGCCCCGAATCCGTCTGGGCTGATCTTCAGTTCGACGGTGCCGGCTTCTATGCCGCGCACCTCATTGCCTCCCGTGTTCGCGAGGTGGGGGCCCAGGTGGGCCAGCCGGTGCAAAGCGCTGGCAGCGGCCTGCTCTCCACTCATTACGGCCAGCAGTTTGACGAGCTCTCGCAGTGCTTGCCCTGCACCAGTGGATTCTCAATCTGATGTTTTCTCCTGCGCCGGCCACCAACTACGGCAACCTGGCCAACGCCAGCCTGGCGTTCACCGTGGCTGGGCCTGACCTGACGGTGGACACCACTACCGGCAATGAGGTGGCCAATTCCGTTGTGGTGGAGTACCTCGCCACGTTGAAGGTGAGCAACGCCACATGGGCCAAGCAGGTGGGCGTGGATGAAACCACATTTCCCTGCTCCGGCCGGCTGCTCAGCCCTGCTCAGCTTGATCCGCGCATCGTGTCGGGGAGCAAGGCGGCCGCCGTGATCAACGGCCGGCAGGGGCGGTTTGAGCTACGGGAAGACCTGGGCGCCCCGGTGGGTGCCATGCCGTTGCTTCGCCAGCAAATCACCGGGATTTTCCGGGTCACTGGAGGCCGCGGCGATGGCGCTTGATGCTCAGCTGCAGGGCGTTCTTGACGATGCGTGGGGCCGTTTCAGCGCCTACGTGGATGAACGCCTTACCAAGGAAATCACAGAACCGAAATGGCCATGGCCCAACGGTGAATCACCGCGGGACATCGTGGACACGGGGGACCTGCGCGCTTCCCAGTCCATGACTGTGGCCAGCCAGCCAGGAACGCTCGAGACGAAATACCGGTGGAGCGCCCCCTATGCCCCCACGGTTCACGACGGCGCCGTTTTCAAGGCAACGGACGCCGAAGGGAACGCCCGCACCATGACTGCTAGGCCCTGGACCCGTGAGGTGATCCGGGATCGCGTCAGGCTTCAGACAGCGTTCAAGCTTCACTTCACCATGGCCGCGAAACGCCGGGCCGGCCGCCTGGGGGGGACGCCATGACGGACCCCTGCCTGGTGGAGCTTGGCGCCAGCGTTCGCGAGGTGGCCGACGACCTGCGCGAGCTGTTCGGCGGCCTGCTGGGCACCTACAGCAGGCCAGGCGGGGCCCCCATCCCAGCCTTCTGGGTGGTGACCCCCGGCCAGGTGCGCCCGAGCTTCACAGCGACGGGCATCGAAGCGGTGCTGAACAAGGCCCCGGAGCGCGAGCTTCTGGGCGGCGTGACGCGCACCCTGACGACTATGCGCCGCTGGACCGTCACCTTCACCCAGTTCGACACGGCCAGCGATCTGGAGGCGGTGCGATTGCTCTGCTTCCGGGCATGGCCAACCTCGAACCAACGTCATCAGCCTCAAACTGATGACAGCTATGAGCGGCTCATCACTGAGTTGCCCGACCCAATTCTCACCCTGTCGCTCTAGGAGGAGCTGATTCAAATGGCCGACTTCGCTATCGGGCAAACGTTCATCAAGGCGCACCGCAGCATCCTGCTGATGACGCCGCTCACCGCCCCATGCCGCTACTTCCCCACGCGGGACAGCATGGGCTGGATCACCCGCCCCACCCTTGACACTGGCGACTGGGCGCGAGAGCTCCAGACCGTGAAACAGGTCAGTTTCTCCGTTGACAACAACGACCGAGAGTTCCGACTGATCGGCGATGACGGGTGGAGCGATTCCGTAACCACTGGCAGCATGGTATCTGCCAGCTTCGATACGTTTTTCTCGAAGGCGATCGTTCGGAAGCCGACAGGGAATTGCCCTGAGTTCATCGGCGATTACTCCGAAGAGTTCGGGATTGTTGCGCAAGCCCGCGACAACACCGACTTCGAGGTGTTCATCGAGATGTTCAAAGAGCTTGGCCGCTCTGATGGCGGTTCCGGCAACTACATCTACGATTACGCCGGGTTCAACTGCGCGCTGCGGAACTACAAAGAGCCGCAAACTGCTGAGGATCTGATCAATGTGACCTTCGACGGCAAGAGCCGCGGCCGGGCCGTGTTTGGTCGCTTTGATGCCGGCGGCGCTCCGCTCTCCAGTGGAGCAATCCAAAGCGTGATCCTGGCGACTGATCCAGCCACCGGCGGCCGCCGCTATGCGCTGGCCCCGGCTGACAACGCTACCGACGTAACGGCTACCGGCAACATCACGGTGACCTACACCAGTGATGGCAGCACCGCCCTGCCCCAGCTGGCGCTGGGTGCGAGCGATGGCAGCGGCTTCCGCCTGGAGGTTGCTTCCAGCGGCGTTCAGGTGCCGGCTGCGGTGAGCCTCAACGCTGGCACCGGTGTGGTGACAGTCAACCCAGATGCCACGCTGGGGGCCTCGACCATCTACCGCCTGGTCGCCCGTAACGGTGCGATCGTTCAAGCCGTGGATGCGTCGCTGGTTGCTGATGCAGCTGGCATCCAGCGCCCGCTGGCCGGCTTCGCCAGCACCTTCCGCACCGCGTCCTAAGGACTGGGGCCTCTGGCCCCTTTCCAAGCAATGAACCGTCGCTACCGAGCTCTACAACAGCGCATTGACGCCGCCCGGAAGAAGTGCGGCGTTGGCTACAGCTGCGGCAGCACGTGCATCACGGTGCGGAAGGAGGGCCTGGTCACCCCCGATCCGCGATGAACCGGAACCGGAACGTGGCTGACCCGTGACGCCACAGCCCGCCCAGCGGCGCCAGCGGTGGCCCAGGGCCGGCTCATCAGGCCTCCAGCGGTCGTGCCAATGGGCAATCGCGGCATAGGCCTCAGGGGGCCAGCCGGCGGCATCACCCAGTTGCTGCAACGCCTTCAGCTCGGCCGCGGCCGCGTGTGTCGGCTTGATCGCCGGCTCGCCCTTAGGGGCGAGCAGCGGCACACTTGCGCTATTGTTGGACCAATTCCATCCCGATTTAGGGATGGTGGCTTCACGGGTTGCCCCCCGTGAAGCAGGTAAAATCAAGGGGGGAATCTCCTTTGATGTCCCCAGCGGCCTGCGGTCCTAGTCTCCAAACAAAGAAACGCAGACGCTGGGAGGAATAGTGAGAGGGGGCCTTTCGGGGCCCTTTCTTTTTGGTCAGTTGGTCGGCATAGAGACGCCGAGCGCCTTCAGCTCGGCTGCGGCCCTATGTGTCGGCTTGATCGCCGGCTCGCCCTTAGGGGCGAGCAGCGGCACACTTGCACTATTGTTGGACCAATTCCATCCCGATTTAGGGATGGTGGTTTCACGGGGTGCAACCCGTGAAGCAGGCAGAATCAAGGGATTTTTCCTTTGGTTGAGCCGGTTCGGAGTTCGAGCTCCTGCCGGTGATCTGTTTTCTGAAACGAGAGGGGGCCCTTCGGGGCCCTTTCTTTTTGGTCAGTTGGTCGGCATAGAGACGCCGAGCGCCTTCAGGCCAGAGCGCAAGAGATCCGAATCAGGGATGCAGGCCCCGCGCTGCTCATGGGCAAAGTGCCAGGGGCAAATCCAAAGCCGGCGCCGACTCTCACGAAGGAAGAGATCGCTGGGATCAAAGAGAACAGCGATGCTGGCCCGCACATTCGATGCCAATGCCGAGGAGTATTGGGTGGTCTGGGATCGTTCTATTGTGGTTGCAGCCAGAGATCCCCAGCTCGACGCATGAACACCCGCCCCCCAGACGTAAGCCACACCCTCGCCGTGGTGGTTGGATACCTGCGCCGAGGCCCCACGACGCGGCGGCGCTTCCTTGCGCTGATCGAATCGGCGCCCAACTATCAGCAGCTGCACCTCCAGGCCCAGGGCGAGGGCCTTTACGCTTCCCCGGCCGCGGCTGAAGAAGCAGCAGCGGCGATGGGCCTGGCGATCGAAGCAACGGCCTGAGCCGCCGCATGTTTCACCGGTTGTTGGTTTCGCCAATGCAGAACGTGGTGGCGATCCACTGCAATTTCAACGAGGCTGGCGATCAACTGAAGGTGGGGATGCTGGTGGTTGAGGCCGGCACCATCTCTTCCGACGTGCTGGTGTCACCGCCGACCGGCGGCGCGGCCTTCTATCTGGCCTTGCCTGAGGATGTTCTCAATGCAGGGCAGCGCTACGTTGGGTGGCAGATCAGTTCCCCAATCAGGCCAGCCGCATGAGCGTCAGCAGCAGAATCCTGGCCACCTTCCGCACCGATTACAAGGTGCTGGGGCCGTTCCGGTTGGCTGTCTACGGCAAATTGCTCCAGGGTGAAGCGGAGCTGCTCGAGCAACAGCAGCGTGATCAGACCGTCACCTATGGCGCCTACATCCGCCTCACTCAATCCATTGCCAGGGAGACAGGTCTGCCGATTGAGGATGTTGACCAAATCATTGCTCAGTTCCAGACCAGCAGCGACATCAACGACACCCAGGCGATCAATGAGAAGCTCAAAGCGCTTGGAGCTCTGAGCAGCGATGCCCAGGAGTTCAGCGCTTTCCTGAACAGTCAGGCGCTGCTGAGTGATCACAAGCGAACGCTGGTGACAGCGCTGCTGCTTGGTCGCGCTGAATACATGGCCGCGGAAGATGAGTCTGAGGAATGGATTCATCTCAAGCGTGGCGAGTGGGACATGGAAGACACCCGGAAATTGCCGAAACCCATGGTGGATGAGCTCCATGACTTCCTGATGGGCGAGCGAGCTGCGCAGGTGGAAGCGGGAAAGCCGCCGGAGATGAAGGCCCAGAAGAGGCCCCGAACGACCAAACTCTCACCCGCGACGAACAGCTCGCCCGCATTGACGCCTTCCTGAGCACCCCTCCTACTGATTGGGATGAGATCCAGCTGGTGCTCACCAGCGGGCTCACCCATGATCCCCGCTGGCAGGCCGATCGATTCCACCTCCAACCGGTTGACGCCGTTCTGAAGGCCTACGGCTGGGCCCTGAAAGAGAAGGCGAAGCGCACCAATGAGCTGAGCACCACCACGGCCCGGCTGGCGGTGCTGGTGGAGATGGCCGGCTTCCCAGGGTTGGGCAGCAAAGGCCGCACAGAGGAACAGTTCCTGCCGTTTGACATCCGCGACGCCGACAGCCAGCGGGCCCAGCGGCTCACGCCAGAGGTGGCCGCCACAATCCGCTCCCTGCTTCGTGATGGCCAACTGCCGCTCCGGGTGCTGGTGCTGGCAGTGGAAGAGCTCGAGCGCTCCAAACTCTGACGCCGTTGCGGCCTCAGAATGGTTTCAAGACAAGGTGAACGTTTGACCAGCAGCGGCGGGGGCGGCGGCGAATACACCCTGGGTACAGCCACCCTGACCCTTAGGGGCGACCTGAAGCCGCTTGAGGCTGACCTGGCCAAGATGCGGCGGATGATCGCCGACATGGAGCGGCGGCAGACCAACATTCCGGCGCCCAAGATCCCGCCGCCTTCCGCTGAAACCCAGAGCGGGTTTGATCGGCTGCAGGGCACGTTGGAGCAGCTCCGCAAAGGGATCACTGGCGACAGCTCAGCCTGGGACGCAATGGCGGCTCGCCTGAAAGGCGCCGGCGCTGCTGGTGCCGGCGCGGCTGGTGGAATCGGCGGTGCTGGCGCCGCGCTCGGCAGCATGGTGGGCATGGCCGGGAAGGCGATCCCGATCCTCGGCCAGCTCGGCCTGGCGGCAGCGGGCGTCAAGGTGGTGTTTGGCGCGGTTTCGACAGCGATCGGCGCCGTGATCGGCCCGCTTCAGGCGCTGACCGCTGAGACGGCGCTGTTCAACCGGCAAATGAATGAAGCTGGGGCCGTGATGGCAAACCAGTTCGCTATTTTTGCTGATGGAAAGATCGTTGAAGGCACCGCCCGCCAGATGAGAATGGTCCGTGGCACTATTCTCGACGAATACAAATACATCCAGAAGGAAGTAGCTAATATCAGCGGCTCTACAGCAGCTCAGATATACGATAGCTTCAACATCATAATGACCCACAGCAACAGCTTGGGGGATAAAGGCACCCCGCAGAACGCTTCCAAGCTTGCTACCCGCATCGCGGCAGGTATGAACACGTTTGGGATCCCGCAAAACCAGATGATGCAGGAGACAAACGCTCTGATGATGGGCAACATCGATCCCAACGCGATGCTGGCCCAGAAGTTGGAGATCACATCTTCTGATGTAAAGGAACAGCAGAAGCAGGGCAAATATTACGACTTTTTGATGGGGAAGCTTGAAACCCTCTACGAGGGCCAGAAGGAGCTGGGGGTGAGCCTTCAGAACGTGATGAGCAATTTCGAGTCCGTCAGCCAGACGATCACGGCGAAATCAGGCGTTGCGCTGGAGGCTTCTTCCGCCGCCATGCTTCAAACCGTGTTGACCACGTTCCAGAACCTGCAGTCCAGCTTTGAAATGCTGCTGTCATCGCTTGCTGAGGCGGTGGCCCCCCTGCTGGAGCTCATGGGCCCGGTGCTCTCTGTGCTGACTTCGATCGGCAGTGTCCTGGCCTCTGTTGGCGGGATGGCGCTTGATGTGATCGGCGCGGTGTCCGCGGTCGTGAAGTCTTCTCTCTTGGCGCCATTGGTGGCTGTGGCTAGGAGCATTGAGCTGATCGCCAAAGGAGCGGAACTTGCCGCAAAAATATTGTCAGATGGCTTTGATTCAATAAAGGTCGCTCTTGGCTTCTTCCCCGACGAATCAGCTGATGGCGTCAACAAGTTCTTCGACAATCTGATCGGTGGCATTGAGCAGGCCGGCGAGTCCCTGGACCGCGCCCGCCTGGATCGCTTGCAGAATCAGCTCGGCAATGGGCTGGGCAGGATCCGAACACAAGGGGAGGCGGAGGGGCTCTCTGAGTTCGCCATCAAAGAGCGCCAGGACAAGTTCCGTGACGACTTCATTGAGCGGACCGGCCTCGTTACTGATGTTGAGCTCCGCAGCCTCAAGCTCTCAAAAGAGGCCCAGGCCGATCTGGACGCCTTCAACGCTGCGCTGGGCACCGGATCAACCCGTGCCCTGAACGTGTCCAAGCAATGGGCCGAGATCAAGACCAAGGGCTACCAGAACGAGATCAAGAGCTTGGAGCAGGGCCTTGGCCTGATGACCCGGCAGAAGGCCGTTGCGGAGGCCATGGCCGCCGTTGCCGATGCCCGCCGCGCTTTCACCGCCCACGGCTTCGAGCTTGGTGTCCAGGTGTCGGCATCACCAGAAGCCAAGGCCGCGGCAGTAGCCCGCCTGAACAATCTCAAGTTTGAGCAGGAGAAGGAAGCGATCCAGGAACGGAAGGGCCTGCTGCAATCCGAGCGGGAGATGCAGCAGCGGCAGATGGCGATCCAAGAGAAGCAGCTGCTGATCCAACAGGAGCAGCTCAAAATCGCGGTGGTTGAGGCAGAGAACAGTCGAAACAAAGGCAAGGAGACGACTCAGGAGCTGCTGCGCAAGCGCGGAAACACCCGCTTTGGCACCCCCGCCTATTTCGCCGTCACTGCAGAGCTGAACGCCCAGATGGCCCGCACCACCCGGGACAACGCCATCCTCAATCACGCCAAAGAGGCCCGCCGCCTGGGCTTTGAAGCGATCAGTCAACTGGGCACCATCAACAGCCTCGAGCAACAGCGCATGGACCTGCAGCTGGAGCAGCTTGGCCTTCAGGAGCAGGGCGCCCAGTACACCCTGGAGCAACAGCGCCTGATGGTCGAGATTGCCGCCGCTGGCCAGGACATCGCCAACACCATGGCCGCGGCGAACAATGAAGCCACCGCCCGCAACAACGAGCTCAACAACGAGAAAGCAACAATCCAGGATCAGTTGGCCCTTCAGGCTGAGCAGGTGAGGCTCGACAAGGCCCGCACTGACCTGGCCATCACCCGCGGCCGCGCTGCGGTTCAGGAAGCAGAGCGGCTGCAGTCAGTCCAGCAAGCGCAGGCCAGCGCCCGGAGCGGTGGCGGCGTGGTGGCCGTGGTCGAAGCACAGATTGCGGCGGCCGCGGCTGGTGTGACGGGAATGGAAACCGCCGCCGAGGCGCAGGAACGGCTCTATGCCGCGAAGGAAGCGCAGATGGAGCGCGAGCATCGGATGCAGCAAGAACAACTGCGCATCCAGCAGCTGCGCGAGCAATCTGAGCTGCGCATTCAGCAGCTCACACTTCAAAGCCAACAGGTGGAGATCACCTTGGCGCGGGCAAAGATGACCGCCACCCTGGCCACCATCGCGTTGGCCAGGCAACAGGACGCCCTCGGTGCGGCGATCCCTGGGCAGGGCTCAGTGCCAGGCCTGGGCAGCAGCGGCGGCGGCGCCGTCTTTGGAGCCACAGACGGCGGCACCGGCCGCGTCAGCAATGCCGAGGGCTACGTCCATGGTCACTTCCAGACATCTGGCACCCTCGCCGAGCTGCTGGAGGATGTCTTGCCTGTCGTCAACCAGCTGATCGAGCAAGGGGTAGACGTGACCCTGATGGACGGCACCCCGCTGAGCCGCGGAATGTCCGACCAACAGATCAAGGGCCTGCTGCGGAAAGGGGCCGGGCAGCACGGCCACAGCGGTGATGGTCGATCGCTGGATCTTTCGGTGCCGGTGGGAACCGCTGTGCCGGTGGGTCTGTCTGACGTGCGCACCGCCAACAACACCGCTGACGGGATCAACGGGCTGCTGCCAGGGAGCGGGAAGACGTGGCTCAGCCATCTGGCGCCGGGCTCAACGGGTGGAGCCGGCGCCAGCACCGCATCAGCGACCCCCGCAGCCTCGAACATCGATCCCAAAATCCTGGCGGCGGCCGCGGCGGCTTACAAGGCTGGCTTCAGGGGTGAGGCTCTGGCCGAAATCACGGCGGTGGCTTTTGCCGAGAGCAGCTACGACCCCACCGAAACCAACATGAAGGGCGGAGATCGCAGCTATGGGCTGTGGCAAATCAACATGAAGGACGGCACGGGGCCAGAGCGCCGGCAGCGGTTTGGCCTGGCCAGCAATGAAGACCTGTTTGATCCAGACGCCAATGCTCGCGCTGCTTTTGGCCTCTGGCAGGATCGAGGCTTCCAGCCCTGGCGAAACAGCCATGGCAATGCCAACTACATGGCGGCCCTGCCTGAGGCGCGGCAGGCGGCGGCCTGGGCGGAAGGTGGTGGCACGGTCGGCGCTGCTGGGGTGGGCCCAAGCCTCGATCAACAGCAAGCTGCAGCAGAAGAGCAGGGCCAGCAACTCGACACCGCCGAAGCCCGGCTGAACGAGTTGCTGGCGCAGATGACGACGTTCTTCGAGATGCTCAACAACCGCCAGAGCCTGGGGCAAGAAAACATGACGGAGGCGCAGCTGGCCGAACGCGAGCAGTTTGACTTTGAGCAGGAGACGGATCGACTCCGCGCCCTAACGCTGGAAACCCCCACCGGCCAGTTGGCGGCCAGCAGCACGCAGGCGATCACCGACAGCATTGCCGGATCCATCAAAGGCGGCCTTCAGGCCCTGATGAGTGGCGGCGACATCAAGCAGGCGCTGCTTGGTGTGCTCAGCCAGGCCGGCCAGACGCTGATGGAGGCCACCGTCGATTCCTTGCTCAACCCCATGCTGGCGCAGCTGCAGGGGCAACTGTTCAAGACGCTGAGCGGCGTGGACATAGAAGCAGTGGCACTGCAAAACGCTGCCGGTGCTCACGTAACCGCGGCTGGTGCATTGATGAATGCAGCGGCGGCCATCGGCGCCGCTGCGGCCGGCACGGGTGCCGCTGGTGGGGTGAGTGGCATCAGCCAGGCCTTCAGCACGGTCAGCAAGCTGGCATCGCTGGCCGGCGGCCTGGGTGGCGGCATCAGTGCCGGCATTCAGAGCGCTGGGGCGGCAGCTGGCGCAGCAGCGTTTAATTCCATCGTTCCGATTGGTGTTCAACCGTTCACCGCCGGCTTTGCCGGTGGCGGTGAGGCGCGCTACGGCCTTGACTACCTTGTAGGGGAAGGAGGCCCTGAAATCGTGCGCTTCAATCGCTCCGGCGGCAAGGTCACCAGCAACCGGCAATTGAGCCAGGCGCTTGGTGTTCCCTTTCAGCGCGCCCCGGGCGGCAAGGCAGAAGTGGCAGGCGAAACCCTGGGGATGGGCACCCCTGGCGTTCCGTTCGCTCGCACCGTCAGAAACTCCGCATCACCCGCAACCCCTGGCGTTCCGTTCATCAGGCCCAGCGGGGGAGAGCGCAGCGGCGTTCCGTTCATCAGGCCCGGCGGGGGAGAGCGCAGCGACGTGGCCAGCGCCCGCCGGCTGCAGATTGGCATTGAAACCCAGGTGATCAATGGCGTCGAGTACGCCACGGTGGAGCAGGTGCGGCAGGCGGCCAATGAATCCGCCGAGGCCGGCCGAGAGTCCGCCTACACCGGCATCCAGAACAACCCCAGCGTTCGGCGCGCCCTGGGGATGTAATGGCCGTTCAGCTCTGCGCCTACATCGTGTTCGTGGATGCAAGCGGCACCCCACAGGTGGGTTATGCCTGGCAGAACTTCTGGGCTGGTCAGCTGCGCAGCTACGACGGTCGGGATCACGTCTTCATGGGATTCCGCATCAGCGATTCGGCTGGCGCCCGCGGCGGTGATCGATCACAAGGCGAGCTCAGAGTCAACCGGAATCAGCTCGCGCTCAACGTGTTGGCAGAGGCCCGGGCCAATGCCTGGAAGATCCGCGCCGATATTGTGGTGGTCGATGTTGTCGCCGGCAGCGACGTGCGGCTCCTGTCCAGGCACAACTGGCGGCTGGGGCCGATCGAGCGGCAGGCCTCCATCCGGGTGCAGCTGACCAGCCCCTTGGACGCCGTGCGTGGCGACGCCCCCCGCCGCCGGCTCAGCACTGAACTGGTTGGCCAGGTGCCAGATACCGGCTCCCTGTTTATCGCATGACGATCACAGCGCCCTGGCTTCACTACCTTGGCCTCCCTTGGCAATGGAACGCCGACCCTGATCGAGATGGCGGCACAGACTGCTTCCGCCTGGTGCTCGCCGTCCTAGCCCTCCATGACGCCCCTCGACCTGAACGGATTCACCGGCAGTGGTACGTGGCCGCCGGCCGCGGCTATTGGGATGAAGTGCTCGATGAACTGGAGCTCGGCACCTATCGGGTGAAGGGTGGCTGCAACCTGGACATAGCGCAGCTGGACGGCGGCGCCCCGATCGCCCTGGGCATTTGCGTGGCCGGTGGTTTGCTCACTTGCTCCCGGGAAGAAGGGGTGCATTGGCGGCCCATTGATCCAGCGAACGTGCTCCGCTGGTGTCGCTTCTATCCAACGCCATCACTGCAGGGCCAGCCATGAAACATCCCCTCCCGCTCCCTGGTGACGAATACCTGGCCGAGCTGCTGGGATGGACGCCAGAGCAACTGCTGCAATACCAAACCGAACGCTGGCAGGCGGCGGCACAAGCTCCCGCGCCCCTGGTGGTCTGCGAGCCGATCTCAGGAACACTGGCGGTCATCTCGTTGGTGACCACAATTCTGTCGGTCGGCTACACCCTGCTCAGCCTGCTGCTGGCTCCAAAGCAGCGGCGGCCTGGAGAGATCAGGAGCACCCAGCGGCAGGGCGACACGATCAGCGACAGCGGCCGGTACTCTCCACGCCCTGGCTTTGATTCAACCCAGGAGGTCGCCAGGCTCGGCACTGTGATTCCCGTCACGTTCGCCCGCCGCGAGTTCCTTCCCGCGCTGAATGGACGCCCTGAAGGCTTCTACGGGGGCATTCGGATCAATGCGGGCCTGGTCTGGTCCCAGATGTTCAGCCTCGGCGGCTCTCAGTTGTTCCGTGGCGTCTACGTGCTGGGGGAGGCGCCGATCGCCAGCGTTGACCCGCAAGGATTTGCGCTCGGCAACAACCCGCTGCGCTCCTACGACCTGGGCACGGACGGGGCCAACGAGGCCGCGGCGCGCCTGACGATCTACAGCCGGCCGGGTGGAGGCCGCATCCTTGGCACCGATCGAGTGGCGGGCCGGCTGGCCTCTGCTGATCTAGGCAATGTAGAGAATGCCGGCGGTGCGGACGTGTTTCAGCTGGGCAGCCTCGGCAATGCCATATTGCCGGATGCCTGCGCAACAGGCCGGCCCAGCACGTCCACCTCCTTCGGCCTTTACGCCACCGTGGCCAACGGCCTTGGCTATCGGGTGAACCCCCAGCTCCGGCCCACGCGAGTGATGACGGCCAAGCCCTCTGGGAATGACGGAGATCAACGGCTTGATCCAACTGACGACGTGGTGGCCCTGGGCGCGCTCTGGAAAGCTCGGAGCATGTGGAGCGGCCGCAGCGGCATCACCACCACCAGTAGAGGCTGGGTGAGCAATTCCGCCACCCTGGAGATCGGCGACAGCTTCCTTTATCTCCTGTCGAACACCACCGACGCAAAAACCCAGTTCCAATTCGACGGCTCCCAGACAGACAGCGACCAGAAGCATCGCGAGACATTTTCGGACGTGGCTGTGGCAATCAGCAGCCGCCAGCGTTCAGCAGATGACGCCCTGCTTATTGGCGACATCTACAAGGCCGGCAGCTGCCTGGCGGTGCTGGAAACTCGCACTCCTGCCACCGATGTTTTTGTGAGCGACGCCGACAACGAGCCGGTAGGAGGTGGCCAGCAGATGGTTTGCCTGTTCCGGGTCATTCGCGGCGGAATCGTCAACGAGACAACGGACAACGAAATCAATCCATCAACCAGTGGAGGCAGAACAGAGCCGCGGGTGGCGGATGAAAGTGATAATTGGGATTGGGCCAGCATTGATCCAGGGCCCCGCTACCCGACCGGCACCAGCCGGGGCCATTTGCATCGCTGCGCCATAGCTGACTTCACCCTGGCTCGCCCTGCCCAGGTGATTGAGATTGGCTTCCGCAGCACCGTAGGGATTCGCGGCCAGGGCTTCGCCAACGTTCGCCAGATCCCCAGCCTGCGCGAGATCAACAAAAAGGCGGGCGGTGAGCGAGAGGGGGAAATCCTGGAATCAGGCGACAAGCTTGAAATCTCATCGTTCCAGACCGGCACCCGTTCGTTCAGTGAGGAACGATATTCGTTCTTTCGTGTTTCGTATCGGGCAGAGGCCGGGGCGACCTTCACTGAATTGCCCACGATCTACGGGGTGCGCGGCCTCACCCAGCAGCCTCAGTACAACTATTTGCGGCTGCAGATGCCCAGCGCGGCCCGTTGGCAATACCGCATTGAACCGCTCAGTGGCTGGGAGATCCGATCAGGGGCACAGGCTGGGAGCATGGCGGTTCTGGACGCCCGGCGCAACGTAATCGAATCTGTGCAGAGCTTTACTGATGGCGCGGTTGTTGCCACCTACACCGGGGAGGCACCGTTTACCCGTTCTGTCGAGCGCTTTTCCCTCGACTCCATTGAGCCCAACGAACGGAGCTCGC
>Ga0222640_1000220_pt1 | contig 18648 bp, 23 predicted proteins | sample AntAcemetagen187_FD_181144 | JGI IMG/M metagenome (GOLD analysis project Ga0222640, IMG submission 181144) | Saline water microbial communities from Ace Lake, Antarctica - #187 | ecosystem: Environmental > Aquatic > Non-marine Saline and Alkaline > Saline | place: Antarctica: Ace Lake... | reverse complement strand
GGATTTTTAGTGCCTGAGGTTTATAAGCCTGACCTTAAAATGATTGCACTTGAGAATTCTGTTGTAATGCCTCATGGCGCTACTGTTATACCGCCTATCAAAACAGACTCGGTAAAAATCCCCTATATTGATGACACATCACATGCAACAACGGTATTCGGCGGGGTTCAGGCAAAGTGGACGGCTGAAAAAGGTACGAAAGATGCCACAAAGCCCGCATTCGGACAGTTGGAATTAACCCCTCACAAGCTGGCTGGAATAACATACATCTCACACGAACTCCGGGATGACTCCGCTATTGCGCTAGTGCCGCTGATAAAGAGAATGTTTGGTTCTGCATGGGGATACTTTACAGACGATGCTTTTCTTAATGGAACTGGAGCTGGACAACCATTGGGTATCCAGAATTGCGGTTGCTTAAAGACTGTTTTTAGAAATACAGTAAATCGGGTATTTTTTGAGGACTTGCGGGAAATGTACGCTTGTATGCTCCCCGCCTCTCATCCATACGCTGTTTGGGTAATTAACCCAAGCGTTTTACCAGACCTAATTGGGATGATCTCAGGCGATGCTGCGCCAGCTGCAGCCTCTAATCCTATCTGGATTAATCGAGACATGGGCGCACAGAATCCTATACCGGGCAGAATCTTTGGACGGCCGTTTATTATTAGTGAAAAAATGCCAGGCCTCGGTACACAAGGCGACGTAGGTTATTTCGACATGCGGTATTACCTCATTTTCGATCGCCAGCCAATGACAATAGACTTCAGTTCTCACGTTGCTTTCACTACAGACGAGGATTGCTGGAGATTTGTACTCAGAGTTGCCGGACAATGTTGGCCACAGAGCGTACTAACGCCCAGAAATGCGGCTGCACCAGTGACTTCGATATCTCCCTTTGTTGTACTAGACGACGCCACAAGCTAAGGAGCAGAAATGGGATACAAAGACAAAACGGGCGGATTCAAGTGTTTAGGTGAGTTTCTAGTCAAAGTCCGTAAAGCTTACGATGGCGAAGGTACACCGGATAGCCGGATAATATTTGGAAAAACAGCAGGGCATATGGTCGAAGCGGATGACTCACAGGGAGGTGCTTTGGTTCCAGAACAATGGGCCGAGGGTATTTATCACGCAGCTATGGAAAATGCGATTGCCAGACCACGAGCTACGGTTTTCCCGATGATAAGCGACTCACTGAAAGTACGATTAATAAGGGATTCAGACAGAAGCTCAAATCTATTCGGTGGGATTACATTCAAATGGACAGAGGAACGTGGAGATAAATTTACCGCTATAAGCAAGCCTGAAGTTGGTTTAGTTGAGCTGAATGCGCATAAGCTAGTGGGTAGTTGCTTTGTGAGCAATGAGCTAGAAGATGATTATGGCAAATTTGGGAAATTCATGGAAATAGCATTCGGGCAGGCAATACGATTTATAGAAGACGATGCGTTCATAAACGGCACAGGCGCGGGGATGCCCCTGGGTATCTTACAAGCCGGATGCAGGACACAAGTTACACGAAATGCGGTTGGACTGGTTAATTGGACTGATATTGCTGCTATGGCTATGCGGCTACTTGCGAGGAGTTGGGAAAGCGCTGTGTGGCTATTGAATACTGATGTGATAGGTGAATTATATGAAGCGACAGCACCGGCGGCGAATCAAGCGACAGTTTTGGATCTAAGTAATCGTACTCTCTGGGGAATACCGTTCATTCCAACAGAGAAATGTCAAGCGATGGGAACGGAAGGTGATATTATCCTGGCTGATTTCGGCCACGGGCATTATCTTATAGGCGACAGGGAGTTGAGGATATCAGCGTCTCGTCATGTTAATTATGAGTATACTCCCATTCAGGCAAGCGAGACATATGGTTTCGTAACCGACGAGACGTTTTGGAAGATTGTTCTCAGATCAGATGGTCAACCGCTTCTAAGTGCTGACATTGCACCGAAGCGAGGGGCTAATGACCTGGGGATGTTTATTGTATTAACAACAACAAGCTAATAGGAGGTAAAAAACTATGGCAAATATACACAAATTTACAGAAAACGTTAAGTATGACGTAGCGATGGATATAGCAACTCTAAACGGTAGCGCAAATTCTCCCACATATTTCAGCCTGGCTAATTACGACCTGGCTGTATTTTTGGTATTCACTGGAACACTAGCCGGCAGCGCAGTGGTCACTCTACAGATGAGACAGAGACTCGGAGCCGCGGGAGCTGAGGCCAACGTTGGCACAGCAGGGGCCTTGGCTGATACAGATGATGACGAAATAAATGTACTTCAGGTAAGAGGCGAGGAGCTAAATGTAGACGATGGATATGATAGGGTTGGGATTTTATGCACAGAGACAGCCAGCCAGAATGCAGAGATAGGCGTTATTTGTCTGCGGATGAGGGCTCGTCATAAACAGGCTACTCTTCCTGATTAATACTGGGAGGTAAAAAATTATGGGAAACGTACATAAAGACAGTGAGCATGAATATCTGGGTGTAGCAATGAATCTCGATACTGCCTTGGACAATGGCTCAAATACGCCTGTATATTTCAGTATAGCAAATTATGACCTTGCCGTATTTGAGATATTCACAGGTACGCTAACCGGTGCAGCGTCTTTGACTTGCACTATTTGGGAGACAGATGGCTCAACTCCACAGGCAACTACCATAACTACCACAATTACAGATGACGATAGCGTTACTAGGATTCAGATTCGTGGCGAGCAACTAGATGTTAATGATGGATTTTATGCAGTTGGAATACTGGTGACGGAAACTGGGGCTGCAAATGCTGAAGTTGGTGTTCTTATCCGAAAAAAAAGAGCTCGCTATAAACATGCTAACTTGACCTGATTAATGCACGGCAGATAATAAGAGGAAAGGAGGCGGATTTCGGTTCGCCTCCCTACCCTTAGAGGTTTAAATGAATAACGAGATGATTGAATTTACAAAGGATTGGACTAGCTGCTGGAAGGTAGGCGATAGATTCCGCAGGGATTCCAGGCCGCAATTTGCAGCAGCAGTCGTTAATGCCGGCTATGCTAAGGCAATAAAAATGCCGCCTAAGAATAAGATGGTAAGCGATGCGGCTAATAAGAGGTAAATAAAAGTGGCACTTGACACAACAATAAGCTTAACTGATTTAGATGAAATTAAATCTTTTTTAGGCGAAGATGTGCAGAAAGATGGCATCTGGATATATTGCAGCCAGGGAGACGCTACAGCGGCAACGGCAGAGGTAACCGATACGACTATAATTCTTATAATCACAGGTGGCGTTGAGGCTGGAACGGATACTTTAACTTTTGCCGATGCTGATAAAGATACAGTTTCGGAATTAATAACAGCAATTAACGCCTTGACTGGATGGAAATCTGGTAGAATATGTAATGGCTCGGCTGATTCAACAGACTTAGTCGTAACTGGTGCTTTATCCTGTTTGGGGGCTGACGATGAAATCACTCTAAAAATAATTGACAACTATCTTTTAACCGAACTAATAAACAGAGCTTCCGATCTCATAAATCGATATTGCGAAAGGTTGCTCAAAACAACTAATTATACTAGGGAAATATACTATGGCAGCGGGTTCAGTAGATTGCTTCTTGAGGAGTATCCGGTAACAAGGGTTATAAGGCTGTCAGCAGGGCGGGCTAATTCATTCTCAATCAAGAACACCTCCACGGATGCTAACTTCTGCACAGTCGAGATAACGGCTACAGCTATCCGGCTTATCGTAAATGGCGGGGCTAATGTTGACGATACGGAATTGACGCTTGCTGATTATGCGACTATTGACCTTTTAATAGCCGCAATTAATGCCCTAGCAAAGGGCTGGTCAGTAACCACAATGGCCACGGATACGGCTACCCGGGACGCTTCTGAGCTTCTGGTCAGGCCGTCTATGTTCGTGGATGCTACCAAGCAGGCTTATTGCGAGACTGTAGATGATGACATAACTGACTATAAGCTATTGGATCCTACCGAGGCCAGGAATTCAGGAATTTTGTATAAGCCTGGGGCATTTATATCTGGACGGGAATATTTTGTAGATTATACCGCCGGTTATACCACAATTCCCTATGCTTTAGAGCAATTCTGCATACATCTGGTGTGCTATGTTTACGGGAAGTCAAAGCGGGCAGCTGACGGAGGATTGAAAAGCGAGTCATTCGGAGAAGGGGCAGATTATAAATATGAACGAATATCTATGTCAGATTTTGAAAAGGCCAGGGCTATGATGCCGATAGAGATTCAGAACGGCTTAGATTTGTTTAAGAAGAGGAGTTTTTAATGCAAGCAGTAACATGCCCGGTATGTGGGGGGAATGGTTTAGTAGATGAGGGTTTTTACAGGCAGACTTCTGGAGATTGGACTTCAGCAGGCGGGACTGAAACTTGCCGCTCTTGCGGTGGTAAAGGCTGGGTAACTATTGATGATTCCGGTAAACTTCCACCTGCTCATCCGTATAATATTGAACCTTGGGATTATCTCAAAGGAGAGACGATTTCATCAGAACCCGACGCTGGCCCATATTGGGGATTAAGCGGGATTGGAGAATAATAGATGAGCTATGCAGGCCACTTAGACAAGACAGTGAAGATAAAGAAATCTGTAAAAGGGATTGCTGATGGGATGGGTGGTTATAAACCTGCAACCTGGACAATCATTTACAAGCGGATTAAGGGCGCCATTGTGGTTATTCCAATAAAAGGGCAAATAATCCAGTATAGCAAGGTAGATGTATTCGCAGAGTTTTACTGGTATATGGAATATTTATCAGGAGTTAAGGAGACGCAGCGGATTTACTGGGGCAGTAAAGTCTATGAGATTAAGCTTGTACTACCCTGGAGAGAGAAGGGGCGGTTCATGAAGTTGGCTTGTGTGGAGTTGGGGAGGGATATTTAAGATGCCAAAATTGGCTATAGATTATTATTTAGTATGTAAAATACCTAAAGGCTTTTCCATGCCCGTGCCATTGATGTACAGATCGTCTAAATCTGATCTAAGTTTTTTACTGTCTATATATAATATTATTGTTTTTCCAGATTTGTTTGGGATAGCTATAATAAACCGTTTTTTAGGTAGATTCAATAATTTCCCAAATAGCAAAGCTAAAGAGGAGATTCCAATTATGTTGAAAAAATTTCTTCTTTTCATGACGTCAGGGATGATAATGTGCTTTAGGCGATGTTTTGATAAGCGCATCAAACTTTATCTTTCCTCCACACTTAGAGCAAGGATACGTATGCGCAAAATGGTATGTTTCAGAACCTTCAAGATAGGGAATTTTCAGGGTAAGTCCGCATTTAGAGCATTTTTCCGCAACAGATCCAAAGGAAGAGTGCCTGAGTGGAAAACTTTTGTTGCTTTCGGCTACTTTGGTTCCATCTACAGACAAAGACATTGTTTTAGTCTTTTTCAAATGCGAGGGAAACAAGTTAATGAAAGGTAAAAATAAGGCAGGAAGGCCAATGAATTTAAAAAAGTTTCTTCTTTCCATGTTGGTCATTTTGTTCTCCTTTTATATAAATTATATATCAAAAAGGAATAAATGTAAAGGAATAAAGGTCAATGGCTAGTCAAATAGTTCGAGGAATCCCCGAAGTTATCGCTAATCTAAAGAAGTATCAGATTATCAAAACAGAGGCTATTAAGGATAGGCTGAAAAAGCAGGCATTCAAGATTGAGCTGGCAGCTAAAGAGGTTGTAGTTGTTGATACAGGCCGTCTCCGGGCTTCTATCTCGACTAATTGGGCTGGAAGCTCGCTGAGCGAAGGCAAAACAGGAAGCCAAGCGATGTCAGGGGATGGGATAAAGAAGCCTGATGGTGCGAAAGATTTGGTGTATGCAGTTGGCACGAATGTTAAATATGGTCCAGCGATAGAGCATGGAACGCCAAAAAGGACAGCTACGCCGTATCTTTTCCCCGCCTATTTCATGTATGAAGGAGAGACAATCCTGGCGATTGCGGCAATTATGAAAATGGACGTGACGTTAAGATGATAAATTTATTTAAAGTTTTTATACCCGAATCAGTAGATAAACCCCTGCTCGATGTTTTACATTCGGGCTATATAGGACAGGGAACTAAGGTAGATAAGCTTGAGGACAAAATTGCTGATTATCTCAATATGGCACACAATAAGCATATCGTTACTGTAAATTCTGGCACTACAGGGCTTCACCTGGCCCTTAAATTAGCCAATATAAGGCGAGGGGATGAAATAGTCAGTACACCGATGTCATGTTTTGCTACGAATGCACCTATTTTACATAGCGGGGCAAAGATAGTTTGGGCTGATGTAAATCCCAGCGATGGCAATATTGACCCGAATGACATTGAGCATTTAATCACCTCAAAGACAAAGGCTATAATGATTGTAGATTGGGGCGGCATGCCATGTTCTTATGATGAGATAAATAGCATTGCTAAGAGGCATGGCCTTTTGGTTATAGAGGATGCTGCACAAGCTTTAGGGGCTGAATATAACGGGGCAAAGATAGGCGCTTTTTCTGATTTCACAGAGTTTAGCCTACAGGCAATTAAGACAATAACCTCAATCGACGGGGGTATATTAGTATGCAAAAGCGAAAAGAATCATGACCGAGGAGTTCTCCTGCGGTGGTATGGCATGGATAGAACAAAAAGTAGAGAAATGAGATGTGCAGCAGACGTACCTGAAGCCGGATTTAAGTGGCATATGCACGATATATCAGCGATTGTTGGGGTCGAGAGCCTTAAATATATTGATGACAACCTCAGAAGGCATAGAGAAAATGCTAATTTTTATGACATGGAACTTCAGAGCCGGAACATAACAGTATGTAAGCCATTAAAGAGAAGTAAAGAGAAATTAAGTAGCTACTGGCTTTATACTTTGTTGGCCGATAACAGAGACGAGTTTACAGAGTTTATGATGAAACGCGGGGTTCACGTAAGCCGGGCGCATGCAAGGAATGATAATTATAGCTGTTTGAAGAGATTTAGAAAAAGGAAATTACCTGGAGTTGATTATTTTGATGCTCATCAAATAAATATTCCTGTTGGCTGGTGGGTAACGCCAGAGGATAGGGAGCAAATAATGAATGCTATAGAGGAGTGGAATAATGTTTCATTATAATGGGATCGGGCTGAGGCTGGTCGAAGAGAAGGATTTAGAAGAGATGCGGGCATTGAGAAACTCTCAATCAACATGGCTGTGGCTTACGGATGTAAAACAGATCAGTAAAATCCAGCAAAAACAGTGGTATGATAATTTATCATTAGACAATAGCATAGAATATTATGCGATTGTTGAGGTTAAGCATGATTTTCCAATTCAATTTGAAGGGGATTTTTTGGGTATTGCCCGGATAACAAATATTGATTTAGTGAACAGATCGGCAATGATAGGCCTTGATATAAGGCCGAATTTCAGAGGGCAGGGGCTTGGGACTAAAGCATTCGGGGCAATATTAGAATACTATTTCCAACACAGGCATTCTCACCGATTACATCTTATGGTTTTAGAGAAGAATGAGGTGGCAAAAAAACTATATACAACCGCTGGCTTTAAGGAAGAAGGCCGGCAAAGAGATGCAATCTGGAGAAATGGCCGCTGGAATAATTATATTGCTATGTCGATGCTAGAGGGGGAGTATAGAAAATGAAGCCCTGCAGCGTCCTGATTCCAAACCGCTGGACGGAAGATGCCATAGTGCTTACGGTGGAATCTATTTTAAAGCGGACTAATTATCCGGATTATAAGATAGTGGTATGCGATAACTCAGGGGGCAAAGGCAAAGCAAATCGGCTTGATTATTTGAAGGATATGGAAAAGCTAGGGCATTTAAAGCTTATAGAAAATGTTATCATAGCTAATCCAGATGGGAAAATACCCTATGGACATGGCGAGAATTTGAAGGTTTTGCTTAAAGCCTGCGACACGCCCCTGGCTATGCTTTTATCATCCGGCTGCGAGATAAAAGACCCGAACTGGCTTTCCATGTTAATTGATCTACTGAAGACTGATAAAGACTTAGGCGTTGCAAAAACCAGGAAAGCGGAGAACCATTTCAATAACTGCTGGTCAGCTAATAGATATATCCCTAATTGGATGCTTTTGGATATGGATATCTACCGAGATTTTGGTAATCCAGATGAGGATTTGGAGCTAAGGCGCGTACCATATACCGAATATGAGCATAAGGAGATTTTTGACGGCATGATTACGCCGGCACATCCTGACCCAGATCCACTGCAAGTATTTTTAGATACAGGCTGGAGGCTATGGGATAGGATGCAGTACGAGAATCCCGAGGGCTACCGCATGATAGATCTGCCTCGTTATTTTCCCTGGCGGACTATTAATTGGTTCGGAGGCATGGACAGGAATTCAAGCCGCCCTGAGCATCCTTATGTCGTCAAGACAAGGGCGGGGATTAAGCATAGCTTAGAAATATTGAGGAGAACATGAAAACCTGTAGCATCCTGATTAGCAATTACAATTCATTTGAGACTATCCAGCTCTGCATAGAGAGCATAAGAAAGTACACTGACTATCCCCATAAGATAGTCGTTTATGACGACTGCTCGACAAACGAAATGGATGTCGCCTATCTAAATGAAGCCAAAAAAAATGAGTGGATACAGCCGATATTCGGGAACAAAAGGTTGAATCACGGAGGCGCAATCAACACGCTTCTCAATCATTGCGATACTGACTTGGCTATGATTCTTGATAACGATATCCAGATATTAAAAGCAGGCTGGCTAGAGGAGATGGTGAATTTAGTAGGAAGTAAGGAATTGTGTTTCTGTGGGATAGAGCATAATTATCCCTCTGGACGGCCATCATTGCCAGACTGGATGCAAACGTGGTTTATTATGATAAACATGAGGGCATATCGGGACGGCATGGAAGTTGATTGGAGACGAGGCTATAAAAATGGAATCATGCTACCAGTAGGCGGGAGGCTATGGCTAAAGGCTGGGGATGATAACCCTAAGGGATATAGATTTGTTAGTTCTATACCAGAATCTATCACCTCGAAATTTCATCATTTCTGTCACATCTCAAGTATCGCCACAGAAAGCCCTGATGACGAAGAGCGACTGATAACGGCCAGGAAAAAGAAGCTGGCTGAGGTGAAAACCGCGTTACAAAAATTAAGGAGTAAATAAATGCACTATGAAAACCATCTTTTCTGGGAACGCTGCAAATGGAAATACACGAAATATTTCACTGACCCTAGCAAGGTTATTGAATTTGGAAGTGAATACATAAACGGGACAATACGGGCTTATTTTAGATGCAAGGATTATATCGGAGTGGATTGGAGAGGGAGCTTCTGCGTTGATGACAGACAATTAGCTCATAATGTGAATTATGCACCGGAATCATTTGACACGGTTGTATCTGCCTCAATGTTTGAGCATGACCCCTATTGGAAAAAAAGTATTGTCAAAATGGTTGATGTGATGAAAAAAGACGGCTTATTAGCTATATCATGGGGAGCGGCAAGGAATGGCCCGCACGGAAAGGTTTTTGCGTCAGATGTAGAGTTCCATGCACTCAAGGCAGAGATGATGCTGAAAGAGCTTTATGATTTAGGGATATATACCCATGAGTTTCAATATGAGCGATCTATAATGCCGGATAGAATAAAAAAACTTCGCCCAATGCCCATTGGGTTAGGTGAGGTTGTGATAGTCGGCTTCAAGGACAGGAAATACGCCACAGGAGAGAAGCTGATTGACCCGCTTATAGATGAGGATAGAATATGAAAGAAGTTAGTTTGCTGATATCCAATCGAGATTCATACGAAGCCGTACAACTTTGCATCGAAAGCATCCGGAAATATACCCAATATCCTCATAAAATTATTGTATTTGATGACAGGTCGAAAAATGGGGTTGACCTAGACTACCTAAGAGACGCACAAGAGAAAGGCTGGCTTGAGCTACATGAGAACAATGCCCCATTCCCCCTCACTCATGGAGGATCGCTGAATATGCTTATAAATCAGCTATGCGATACTGACCATGCTATGATTATGGACTGTGATGTGATGATAAAAAAGAGTGGCTGGCTCAAGGATATTATGGACGTAGCCTTGACTGATGAGAACATATTGGCCGTCGTAGACACAAAAGACAAGGGTTATACCTGGAAAGGTTTTAGGACTCCCATTTATCATTTCTGGTTTGGGCTCCTAAATATGCGAGCCTATAACGATGGCATGAGAACGATTTGGATAAATAATGTAGAGGATGCAAGTAAGGAGCCATATAAAAGCCTATTTTCCGACTTAGCGGATGCCTCAAAAAATCCCTATTTTATGTCATTGGTTAAACAAGGCAAGGTGGTTTTAAGTAGATGGGATAAAAATATTGTCTCAAATGACAGCGGCGCACAGCTCTGGCTTAAAGTCACCTATAGCAACCCTAAGAAATATCGGGTCGTGCCTATGCCAAAAGGACTGCATGATAAACATTGCCATTTCGGTCATGCCTCGATTATTGGCACAATGGCTCACTCTGACGAGAAGAGCTATGATGCAGATATGGCAAGGCTAAAATTTGATGAAATTAGAAAAAACTTGGAGGTATTAAGACATGGGTGATCTTACGGTTATTTGCGCTAATATTGACTCCCCTGAATGGCTAGAGCTGCTCATAAAAAGCATACTGAAATACTCTGTTACTGACCCGGAAATAATTGTCATAGATAACGGTTCGCTTGAGGATAATCTGCGCTGGATAAAGTACCAGAAAAACATCAAACTATATGAGGCAAAGACGAATCTCGGCCACGGCGGGGCTATGGACTTGGGGACGCAGATGGCCAAGACCAAGTATGTCTGTTTTCTTGATGTGGACTCTCACATAATGCGAGAGGGCTGGGATAAAGAATTGATACAGATGTATGAAAATTCCCCGGAGATAAAACTAATAGGCTGTATTGGCCCGGAACATAAACCTTTACACCCGCCTCTTTTTTTCTATGAAAGAGATTTTATAATTGACAATAAATTGTCATTTAACTACATCCCAAGTCATCCCAAATCAACAGATACCGCTCAGAAAGTTTATTGGGACATCCTTGATTTAGGTTATAAAGTGATGAGGCTTGAGAAGGGAACAAAAGAATATGGGCTAATAGGCGATGAGATACACCTTGGCAGCAGATCGCTCATATATCACCATTGGTATGGGACGCGGTTTTGCGAGAACAATCCAGAGAGAAAGAAAGAGCAGCTAGACGGCTACACGCTAGAGGATCACTTAAAAAATAAGGAACAATTATTCGAGCAACCGAAAGTAAAAGAGATTCTGGAATACAATATAGATGTCGTTTTTAGGGACTATGAGAAGTGCCGGCGGGAGATGCGGTCTTTGAACGGTTTGCCCTGGATAGAGCCTGGGGCTATTGAATTGCTGGATAAGGTTGTTAATAAAGATTCAATAATCCTAGAGGTTGGCTCTGGAAGCTCAACTATCTGGTTCGCAAGGAAGGCTGACTATGTGCTTTCATTCGAGCATAATGAGCTTTGGCATAACATCGTAAAAGATGAGTTGGATTATTTGAATATAAATAGCGTTGTCCTCAGATTTGAGCCTGATTATCCCAAAAATGGGCTACCTCACATAGATGGTAAGTTTGATATAGTTTTGATAGACGGGCCAACAGAGGGGCGAAACAGCCCGATAGTTACAGGAATCGAACATATAAAGCCTGGGGGCTATTTCATTCTAGATGACGCCCAGCGAGAGGAGCTTTATGCAGAGGGGCTAGCATTGCTTGATAAGCAGGGCTGGCAAAGTTGGGATTTTAATGTGCCTGGATACATAAGGCATACAAGAGTTTGGAAGGTAAGCGAATGAAAATATTTGTGGCAAATACAGGTCGTTGCGGGTCAAAATTCATGGCCTCCGTCTTTGAACTGCTGACTGATATCCCCTCATATCATGAGATGGCCCCTTATTGTATTGGGGAGACATTAAAAGATGTAAACAATAATGAGGTTATATCTGAAAATACACGATTTGCTTTCCAGCAGAAGATAGCGAAAATAAAGCATTATTCTAAAAATGGCGACTACTTTGAGTCAAATAATATGTTCATAAAGTCATTTATCTGGCCTGTCATGGCTGCTTTTGACGATGTTTATTGTATCTATCTACATCGCAATCCTATGGACACCTTCCTTTCACATGCTGATAGGGGTTGGAAATTCGGTTATGATTGGATTCTTCAGTCTCACTGGAAAAAAAACCTGCTCAAAACCAAAAACCCTATGCTCTATTATGAAAATACTATGTGGAACTGGTTTGAGGTGAGAGAGAGATTCTTTCACTGGGAAAATCAATTCACAAAAACTTACGATTTTGACTTCAGGAATCTGAATAATTTGGAGGAATATTATAAACTATTTGAACATTTCGGGATTCCTTATAAAAAGATTGCAAAACTTCCAGAAACAGAAAGAAATGAAAACGTATTAAACAAGCCCGTTACATCCCGTTATGAGAGCTTAATGGAGGAAATAAATAAACATTGGGATAATCCGGGAAAAGAATGGGCTTTCGATTCTGATATAAAAGATATGAAAGCATATGGGGTCAACAAGTGAAGAAAAAACATCTTATTTCAGTTGTCATCCCGTTGAAGAACACTAAAGAAAATCATCGAGGAACAAAGCGCCTTCAAGATTGCCTTAATAGCCTAAAAAATCAGACTGTCCCTTGTGAGCAAATCGATATTATCGTAACTGATATTGACAGCGATCCGTATTATAAAGGGAAACATAAAGAGATATGCAAGAAATATAAAATCAAATATATATTCACAAAAACAGATGGTGTCTGGAATATATCGAGAGCCAGGAATATCGGCATAAGGAATGCACAGGCAGAATTCATTATGACAACGGATGTAGATTGTGTCTTTGCCCCTGATTTTATTGAGACTGTTTTGCAACATACAACAGAAGATAAAATAATCCATTGCAGGATTAGTGACCTACCGAAAGATTATGAAGGCAAGCTGGATGATTTTCTCTGGATGAATAAAACTTCCACTCTGCGACCTCCATATGGTTACGGCGGCTGTCAGGTTTTCTCAAGAAAATGGGCGTTTAAAGTGCATGGATTTGATGAGGCATATTCAGTCTGGGGCGCGGATGATACGGATTTCTATTTGCGTGCTACACAAGATGGATTGAAAAGCATCTGGATAGAGCGGGAGGCTTCATTTTTTCATCAGCATCACGAGACGGAAAACAATGATAAAAATAGAGCTTATGTTAGCGAAAATAGGCTCCGGCTCAAACTGGTGGAAATGGGGAAGATGCCGATTATAAGAAACGAAACAGGCTGGGGTGGAAAAGGATCAATAGCGGTTCATTCAAAAACGACAAAGGGAATTTTAAATAACGTGGCTATATTGATAACGACATTCATGAGGGACGCTGCGCTTTTCGCTTGTGTTAAATCTATACGAAAATATTATCCTGACATAACAATATTTGTAGGGGATAACGGGGAAGCTAATCGGAAAAAGACAGAATTTTTGAATAAATATAAATGTGCCTACGTAAAGGCTCCTTTCGATTGTGGTGTTGGGGAGACAAGGAACAAAGTTTTTAAAAAAATACCAAAGCGATATAAACACATCATGATATGTGAAGATGATATCATTTTTACAGCAAGCACAATGTTGGGTAATTGGGTGTCTATTTTGGAGGGAAAAGATGAGATTGGGATAGTTGGGGGAAAACTCAATAAACATCATGCTAATCTATTGATCGACATGAATTACGAGGCATGGCTTTATGCTGACAAAGCGGCTCTTTATATAGAGCGAATAAAGGAATTTAAATGGGAATTGGATGTTGGCGCAAGATATGTATATTGCGATATTGTTCTAAATGTTTTTATGATGAGGCGGGAGGTCTGGGATAGTCAGGGGTGGGATCCGAAAATCAAGACCTGGCCGGAACATGAGGATTTCTTTTTTTCAGTTAAAAAAAATACGGATTGGAAAGTGGCCTACACAGATACCGTCAGCATGACTCATGAGGCTGTGACTTATGACCGAAAATATGCAAAATATCGCATGAGAACAGACGGCTTAAAAGTATTCTCTGAAAAATGGGGAATAGAATATATCTGGAACTCCTGGCACAAAAGCTGGGGCAAACCGAATCCACTGAGAATAGGCTTTCTTGTCCCTGCTGGCAAAAAACCAAAGCTGAGGCTATTAGAGGATAAGAGTGAGATTGCTGTGGGAATAAAAACATTCTTGCGGGAAGCGACTCTGTTTAAAGCGCTTGATGCTATAGAAAAGTATTTGCAGCTCCCTCATAGGCTTTATATAGCTGATGATGGGGAGGCCTCTGTTAAGAAAGAATATAGATATCAACAGCTTGAGAATAAAGGGCATGAAATAATCAAATTGCCTTTCAACAGTGGAATCTCCGTAGGGAGAAACGAGGTTATAAAAAAAGCGATAGAAGATTATATCTTAATTATGGATGACGACATAGCGCTCCAAGATTCCACATCTATTATAAAAATGAAGAACATCCTGGATGCAAACGATGATATAGGCATTTGCTCTGGAATGCTTTTTTCAGAAAATGGCGATTATATGGCAAGCGAAAAATATCAGAAAGGATTGCGCTTTGAGATTGACAGAGGAATGTTGCTTAGACATCCAAGCATAAACAAGATACACAAAGTAGGCGATGCTTTCTATGTTTATGCTGATCAGGTTGTTAATTTTTTCCTTGCAAAAAGAGCTGTTTTTGATGATATCACATGGGACAATAGAATTAAGGTTGAGTGGGAACACCTGGATTTCTTTTTAAGGCTGAAGGAAACAAAATGGAAAGTAGCGAGCTGCATTAATTCTAAAGCGACTCACTTAAATTCATTGCATGACCCGAATTATAATTATTATAGACGGTCATCATCAAGCAATTATTTTAATAATAAACACGGAATACATAGGGTAATAAATAGGTTCTAACTATGCCAACAAGAAAATTAGGATTTTCAGCGCTTTTAACAGCAGTATATTCACGACTAACGACGGACATCCCTACTTATGCGTTCTATAATCATGTGCCGAAAAATACGGCTTATCCTTATCATGCCATTGGAAGAGTAATGGGAGTGCGGTCGGCAGAGTATGAGACCAGAGACACTGAGGCCGAGGATAACGCTTTCCAAATTGACAGCTGGGTTGATCAGACTTCTGGCTTAGGTGATAAAGCCTGTGCTGATATGCAGAACGCTATTATACAGAGCTTAACCGCATCTGCATTGTCTATAACGGGCTATAACTCTATACATTTTTATCTGGATTATGCGGAGATTATGATTGATCCGGAGAATCCGGAATTATTGCTTCGTCATGGAGTTTTGCGGTTTCGCATTGATATGTCACCAACGAGTTGAAAAATGAGATTATATCATAATAAAAATTGGTTACATCAAAAATATGTAGAGGAAAAATTGTCTACGATAGAAATTGCAAAAATCTGTGGAGTTTATAATCAATCGCAAATTTGTAAATGGTTAAAAAAACATAATATAAAAGCAAGGAGCCGGAAAGAAGCACAAATTGAAAGATATGAAAAAGGGAGAAGCCCTTTATTGGGCAGAGAACTCCCAAACAAAACTAAAGAAAAAATAAGCAAAACCCTAAAAGGAAAATATATAAAAGAAAAAAGTCATATGTATGGAAAAAAGGGGGAAGCTCATCAAAGATGGGGAGTAAAGCACACTGAAGAAATAAAAAGAATAATAGGAGAAAAAAGCAGGGGAAGAAAACAATCAAAAGAAACAATAGAAAAACGCATGAAACATTTAAGGGGTAAAAAGAGGCCGCCTTTTTCTCAAGAATGGAAAGATAATATATCAAAGGCTACTAAAAAATTATGGGCAAACCCAGAATTTATAAAAAAAGTAACTCAAAAAAGATCAGAAAACGCAAAAAGATTATGTAAAAATGAAGAATGGTTAAAGAAAACTCTATTTTCACCGCAGCGGCTTCCAACAAAACCAGAGAAGCTATTTAATGAAATGACCCCAGATATTATTAATTATGTTGGCAATAGAAAATTTTGGATAATGCTGCCAACTGGAAAGCGTAAAAATCCTGATTTTAAAATTGAGAATCAGAATAAAGTTATAGAAGTATTTGGAGATTATTGGCATAGGGGGGAAAATCCACAAGAATTAATTGATTTATATAAACAAGCGGGATTGGATTGTTTGGTTATCTGGGAACATGAAATCTATAAAAAACCAGACATTATTTTAAAGAAAGTAAATAATTTTTTAAGATTTAGACAGGACATGAGTCCTGTTTAGAAATATAAATAATATTAGGAGGTTAATATTATGGCTACAGCAGGAAAATCAGCAGTTTTAATGACGCTTTCTATCGAGGGTCACGCCCTAGCAGAAAGCCGGGACTTTACACTCACTCAGGGACAAGAGGAAATTGACCTGACAAACAGAGACTCTGCGTGGTGGAAAGAATCCATCCCAGGACTCAGGGATTGGACAATCAGTGGCGGTGGGCTTTATATCTACAACGATCCAGCAAGGCAGGTTTTAGACTGGCATTGGCACGACCGAACCCCATCTCTTTTGACAATTGTCATCACTATGGCAGATGGTACAATCACAAAGACAGGAGAAGCATTTGTAACTAACATCACTTATCCTGGGCCACATGCGGGCGCAGCCGAAATCAGCTTCACTCTCCGTGGAACTCATGAACTTGATATCACTGCAAGTTAAGGGAGGATATTATGCCAATTGTTAAATCCATACCTATTCAGCTGGACAAAAAGAGACGGCTTTGTTTCGATTTTAACGCCTTTGCAGAGCTTCAGAGAGAATGCGGAATATCAATTCTCGACTTACAAAAATTTGTGAACATTGCTAAAGATAAAACAGGGTTACTACTCCCATTTTATGAACTGCGCGCTTTCATTTGGGCTGGTTTGCTCGATGAGACACCTGACATTACACTAAAAGAAGTTGGAAAGATTCTTGATAACTGTTTCATGCAGCGACCGGAGGAGATAGGGGCGGCAATGATGAATGCAATTATGCAAAGTACCTTTTTTAAAGAGGCAAAAAAAAAAGCAATCAGGCAGAAGACAGTGAAGAAACGGACTGGAGCAAAAAAGACTACATCGAAGAAAGTTACAACTTAGCCCTGAAGATTGGGCTTCTGCCTTGCGTGTTTTGGAAGCTAAAGCCAGTTGAGCTTGCTGATATTGCGGAGGTGTATTTTGAAAAAGAAAGAGAGAAGGATAAACAGGCGTGGAGAAGGGTTGCCTTTGTTGCATCATGGATTATCAATACGGCAGGCAAGACATATAAGGGGGACATTAGCGGAAATGAATTACTCAATTTTAAAGATGAGGTTAGGAACAGGGAGGTAACGCCATTGAGCCTAGAAGAGAGGGAAAAACAGGCGGATGAGACCTTTATGTTACATAAAAGAAAATTCTGGACATCGCTTAGCTTAGATGAAAATGGTAAAGTGAAAGTTTTTGGCGAGGAAAAGCTAAAGGAATTGAAAGAGAGGTATAAAAAATAATGGGAAAAGTAGGGGAAATCTTCATAGTTCTTGATACAAAGTTAGATCGCTTTAATAAAGGAATGTCTGACGCAGAGCGGGCTATGGTGAGAGTCGGGACAAAATTTACCGCTATTGGCAAGAATCTTACAAAATTTGTAACCTTGCCTCTCCTCGCCATAGGTGTGGTTGCGGTTAAAGCCTTTGCTGACTTTGATAAGGCGATGACTGAATCGCTTGCTATTATGGGGCCTATCTCAGATTCCATGAAAGAGAAGATGGCCGGCGTTGCTAAAACAATATCTGAGGAAACAATCTTTTCGGCTAATAAGCTCGCTGAGTCTTATTATTTCCTTGCCTCTGCTGGCATGACAGCCGAGCAATCTATTGCAGCCTTGGATAAGGTCGCCCTTTTTGCACAAGCCGGAGCGTTTGACCTGGCTACTGCTACGGATTTATTGACCGATGCTCAGACGGCTATGGGGCTGTCTTCTAAGGATGCCGCTATAAACCAGGCAAACCTTGTCAAGGTTTCAGATGTTTTAGTCGGGGCCAATACTCTTGCAAATGCGAGCGTTGAGCAGTTCTCAAAGTCGCTAACAAACATGGCTGCAGCTGCCCTTACAAATGCTAATAAAGGATTAGAGGAAGGCGTTGCTATTTTAGCCGCCTTTGCTGATAAGGGAATTAAGGGGCAAAAGGCTGGCATGAAACTGTCAATGATGCTGAATTCCCTTGATGATGCAGCGAGCAAAAATAAAGAAGCGTGGAAAGAATACAATGTTCAGCTTTGGGATGCTGACGAGAATATGCGAAACGTTGGCGACATTATCGGTGATATGGAAGTTGCGTTTAAAGATTTAACACCGGAAGCCAAATCTGCTGCGCTAGCTCAATTAGGATTTAATACTAGAACGAAAAACTCCATCCTGTCGCTGATGGGATCGTCTGAGAAAATATTACAGTGGACAGAAGATTTAAAGAAGATGGGGGGCATTACAGAAGAAGTTGCAGAGAAGCAAATGGCGTCATTTTCTAACCAGCTAAAAGTA
>Ga0222640_1000218_pt1 | contig 18712 bp, 28 predicted proteins | sample AntAcemetagen187_FD_181144 | JGI IMG/M metagenome (GOLD analysis project Ga0222640, IMG submission 181144) | Saline water microbial communities from Ace Lake, Antarctica - #187 | ecosystem: Environmental > Aquatic > Non-marine Saline and Alkaline > Saline | place: Antarctica: Ace Lake... | reverse complement strand
GTCGGACAGCTCGAACACGCCCCATGATCTAATGCGATCGGAACACGAAAAAAAGGTGTGTTACCTGTTTGACTTTCCTAAGTCCACCTTGTATGGTGCGGGGTGTTGGCTGGGATTGGCCCGGCCGCAGCGGGGGAGGGTGACAGCATGACGGTGACACACAAAGTACGGCGGAAAGTTGAAACGGATGAGTGGGTTGTGGTCTGCCTGCATGACGGCCAACGGTACGAGCCCGGGTGTTACTACACCAACGACTATAAGGATGCCGTCGAGACAATGACCGCAATGGACGAGGCACAGGTATTGAAAGATGCCGATAACGCTACGGGTTGTTTCTTCTCCGTACGTGATGACGACGACGACCCTCACGCCGTCCTGGCGCTATGCTGGGGTTGCTCTGGAAAAGGATCCGTCATGGGGTAAGACCCGTCCGGCGCTAATGTCGCGCCGCTGACGATGGCCCAGACAGGCCGAAACGGGATGCAAGGGAACAAAACCACACAGGAGAGGAGTCGAGTTGTGACAGCAACAGACAAAAGCAAACGGATATGGGAGCTCGAACGCGAGCTCTCAAGCCTACGGCGCCACGAGGACGCGGCGGCGCGGATCCAGGCGCGCGAGGAGCGCGACAGGAGTCGCTATCGCCGAAGCACGTATGGCGCAGGCCGAGAGAACGGCGGTGGCAGCATGAAGGCCGCCCAGGCAGCAATGGAAGCAATCAGATACGGCACACCGCCGGGACTGGCGATCTATTTGGCCGCCAGGGACTACGGAACAAGCACAAAAACGGTAGTTAAGGCGATGAGAGCAAAGAAATCGCCCCCGCTACCGCCCAAAGATACAAGCGACGCATGGTGGAACCGTTAAGAGAGGGTTAAGAGCATGAAATACGAACTGAAACCGACCGACACACCGCGAGCGATCATTGATTCGCTGGCAATCCAACTGGAACAGGTGGCGAGTTATCTGGCCGAGGAACACAACGACGATGTTCTTGCGGACCATCACGGCGACGATCCCGACGACTGCACGTACTGTCAGGTGATCGAAGGCGCGAAGCTGGAGAACGAGAGAGCGCGCGCATGGCTCGACGCGGATCCCCAGGCACCGATCACCGGCCGCAAGCTCGAAGTGGTGCTGGCATCGCTACGGTACATGCAAGCGGATCTTGAGCACTTCGTTGGATCCGTGAGGGACGGCGTGCCGCGGGACGTAATTGACATACTCGAATCCGGGCCGACGACGCCGGAAGAGATCGACGCGCTTTGCCTGGAACTGAATACAGGCGAGAAAGAGGAAGAGGAGTCGCTGTGCGAGTGCGGCAGGCCCGTGCATCTCTGCACGACAGCCTACGGCGGGAGCGAGCACGCGGACCTGTAGGCTATGAAATCGAAACCAAGAAACAGGGAAGGCATGAAATGGTGCCGGTGTGGGCAGGAGTTCATCGCGGGGTACAACGGGGTGCTGTGCCCCGACTGCGCGATGGGCCACCCCGGCCCAAGTCTGAGTAGTTTGGGGCGCGAGCCTCTTGACACACACTACAAGCAAGGCATAGGCCTCCGGCTAAGACGATTTACATGGGGGCACTTCGACGCATACCACGAGCAACTACGGGAGGCAAGACGATGAGTTACGCATGGGAGATCACAAAGGACCACATCGAGGGAGGCAAGGCCGTCGGGATCCAGGGGCCGATGACAATGGAGCCATTGCAAAAGGCGATGGTCGAGGAACTGGCGCGGGATCCTAGCATGTGCAATCTGCTAGCAACGTCGCACCGGTTTCGCCTCTACGACGACGACGACATGTTGTACTTCGAGGGGGTTATGACCGGGGATGACTTGCAGCTCTTTGAGCCGCTCGACGACTTCGGGATGCCTGGCGCAGGGTGCACGCGGATCGACGTACACGAACGGAAAGGATGGGTAACGGTATGAAAAAGGACTGCTTATATACATGCAGGATATGCCGAGAGCCTTACGAAACACGGGCCAAGGCGCTGGCCTGTCAGGGTCAACCCTTTGACGATGCCGGGTGGACGGTCGGCGAAATGGTTGTTATCCCTGGTAAGTGGTGGGGCTTCCCCGAAGGGCGCAAAGAGTGGATTGCCTACACGGTGCCAGCAATGCCCAAGAGTCGAGACCACTTCGACCACGTGCCCCATCATGTTCCGTGGTGGGTTATCACGAGCATACACCGTGGCACTCGCCACGACGCGCACAGGGCGCTCGTAACGGTTGGCACTCGGGCTATCACTACAAGAGAGCCTGTCTATGGATGGAATCCCGCCAACGGGGAGGGGCACTATACGATGTACCGAGCAGATCATATCCCGAGCAAGGTTCGGAAGGATTGGAGGCTGCCCCCTTCAATCCCGGCGTGCCCTCTGGGTGTGCGACGTTCGGCAAAGCGTATGGCGAAAGAGGGCACCACCTCGACCTACCTGCTATAACAAGAAAGGACGGATAACGGTATGATGACAGCAATCGGATTGGGGTGCTTGCTCCTGGCGAGCGCGATAGCGATAGTCCTCGCCTACACGCGGGGGCGGATCGACGAACGAGACAGGAACAAATGGTACTGGTGGAGTGAACTATGAAAACTGCTTGGGGAATGTGGCATACTCTCGCCGACATAGGCGAGCACGTCGGCGAACGCGGCTTCAATACCGACAAAGAATCGAATGCTGGAGGGAACGAGGTCGTGGAGTTGTTGACGGGGTTGGGCAAAAGTGGGCTCGATGTGGTGCTGCTAGCGTCAATGGAGCGTTCGCTTAGGGACGTCGCCAACATTATGCGTATGGGTTTCGCGGACAAGGTTGCCACCGACCAGGAAGAAGCATGGTTGCAAAGGCGCGTACCAAAACACGGAGAACCTCCGACGGTCGTAAAAGGTTGGTTGATGATGGAAAAGGCAATGCTTGTGCGCGATGTGGTTAACCATTCGACGTATTCAAATCCACAATGGTACCGGCTTATAGAGGTTCCTGACAAGGATTCTCCTTTTCGCCCGGCGTACGACAAATGGATGAGAAAGAAGGTATCGAAAAAATGAGCAAGGCAATCATATACACGCGGTTCTCCCCCCGGCGCAACGCCGATGAGTCGGAGAGCTGCGAGGTGCAGGAGGGGATATGTCGGCGCTACGCGGACGAACGGGGACACGAGACCGGTCGTGTTTTCAAGGACAAGGACATTAGCGGCAAGGACGAGTACCGGGAAAAACTGTGGCAGGCTATCGAGTCTTTGACCAGGGGCGGCGTGCTGATCGTGTTCAAACGCGATCGGCTCGCGCGCAACGTGTACCTGGCCGAGCAGATCAATCGGGCAGTAGAGTCCAGGGGCGCGACGATTGAGGCCGTCAGCGGCGACGTGGCAGGCAACGGACCCGAGCAAGTGATGATGCGGCAAGTGCTGGCCAGCATCGCGGAGTATGATCGCAAGATGATCGCGCTGCGGACCTCTCACGCTATGCGCCAGCATCAGAGGAACGGGAAGAGGATGGGGCGGTATGCGCCTTATGGTTTCCGGATCGACCCGGACGACAACACGAGGCTGGAGCCGGTGGCCGTCGAGCAGCACGCCATCGAGCTGATTCGCGACCTGGTGGCGGACGGAGAGAACCCTCATGCGATCACGCAGACATTGAACAAGATACTGCCGGAGGCCTCGCGAGGGGTTGTGTGGAGGTCGAAGCTGGTGACTAAGATAATCGGGAGGCTGTAATGAAAATCAAGCTCGAAGGACTGAAGGAAGCCGTCCAAAAGGATATGGGCGTTGCATTGTGGGAATGCGTCGACCGTGCTCTGGTCGATGTGTCGGTAAATCAAGGCCTGGTCGTCAACGAAATCGAGATATTCGTAAAGGAGTCAGTCAGGGCTGCATTGAGGCGCAAGAGCGTGCAGTCTGCAATGCGAGCGGCGATAAGCACGAAAATCGCGACCATTGTCGACGATATAGTGCTTGTTGACATTGACAGGATGGTCGAGCACTCGATCGCTGACAACATGGGTGAGATCAATACCGTTATAGACGAAAAGGTGATCGAGTCTTTCAGCAGCTCCATCACTGAAGAAGTGAAGGCGTGTCTCAGTACGCAGGCTCGAAGCTTCATCATCAAGAAGAAGTTAGAGACGTTGCTGAAGGCATTGGGTGCAGGAAATGTCGACCGACTGGTAAAAAGGGAGGTGGCCAGAAGAGACAGAGCCGAGAGGTGCATGTAGAGTTTTGCTAGCTCACCGGCCCGGCGGTCTTCGGATCGTCGGGCCTTTCTATTGTATTGCCCCACTGGTTCCGCACGTCTTTCCGGTCTCGCCTACCCGCTCAATAGTCAATTCGACCCGACTTAACTCCCTGTCAGTGAAGAAAACGGGAGGAAGCGTAGTCCAATGGTCAGCGTCGTCGTCTACAACGAGCTGAGCGTCCACTATCCCGTCGAAATAGCCTTTCAGCATCGAATTGTGGTTCGCTCCGTCCCTTCGACGCTTCTGTTTGTGGTAGAAAGCGGCCTTCGCCGTGGCGCGTTCCCACGGTCCGGAGTCGATGCACTCGGCCTCGATCGCCTTGCGCGCCAGGCGTCGGCACTTCTTCAACGAGGCCGCTCGCTTCATCCGGCCGCCCCGGCTCGCCGTCGGCCGGTTCGGCGACAAGCAGGCCGGGGGCAGGGGCAGGATGATGGTCACGGTCTCCGTTGTGATGATGGTCACGGTCTCTGTTGTGGTCATGGGATGATCTCCTTGGCGGCAGTGGGGTTGCTAGCCCCACCGCCACGGTTGCCTTACGTCCGGCTCCTCTTGCGTCCGGTTCCTCTGGGTGGCTTCTTCGTGCCGGGATGCAGCGCCTTGTGCCTTGCCGTGCGTTGCGCCTCCGTCCGTGGTTTCCCGTTCCGTCTTGCTCCTGCGGCCATGACCTTCCTCCTTGTTTTGTGTTACGTTGTTTATTTCTTGGCGTCTGGTGGGGGCAAAGGATATGGACACCCCCTGATTTCCCTGTTGCCGCACAGCCAATCCGGTTTGCGTCCTGGATTCCGTGTCCGGTAGCCGACGCCCTGTGTGAACACGCCGGGGTCAGGCCGCGCCCAGTAACAAGGCCTGCGCAGACAATCCTTGTCGCACACATCTACCATTTGCTTGACGTTCTTATCTCGAATCTTCACTGGCTTGCTCCTTCCTTGGCGGCGGCGAGAGCGGAATTAAGGATGCTCGCCGTGGAATCGCAGGCAGTTCTTGCCGCTTCCACCAACACCCGCACCTTCTCCCGTTCGGCGTCAAGGGCCGTCTCGAGTTCCCTTCCGTTCCGTTCGTAGCACGCCCACGTATTGTCGCTTTTCCGTGCGTACAATTTGGCCGATTCCCCCAACTCCGCAATCCGCGCCTGCGCCTCTGTCAGTTGTTTCTCCAGCGCATCGCACTTCTTACCCAGACTCTCCACGTCCTCACACGCCATCTTGTGCCGGGCCTCCAAGTCAGTGACCCAGACAGGACCCTTTAGGCCCGCAGGACCGGCCGCATCCTTCGCGGCGTCCACCGACTCCATTGGATCGCCGCAGGAAGCACAGGCGCGTTTTGCCTGCTGCTCACGCACCCGCCTGTTGATGTCCAGATCCTCAAGCTCCCTCTGTGACTGCCTTCCTCCGTTCCATCTGCTCATGGTGTGATTTTCCTTTCGTCCATCAACTGCTGTATGAAGTGCTGCACGTCCACAAGGCAACTGTGCGAGAACACAGTGAGACCGGACGGATAGAAACAATACTGCCGCCAACTCCGTTCCCATTGGAGGTGTCCCAGGAATGCTCCACGACGATTCCGGCAGATAAACGTCTTGGTCTTTCGTTCAGGTGACTCGGTTTCATCAAACCAAATATGCTTGTACTCCGTCTTCATCATGGTGTGGTTGTCCTTTCCGTTAGCAGCGCGAGGCCCTCGCGCAGCTCGATGATACTCTGTGCCAGTTCCTCGTTGTGACCCTTGTACGGCTCGACAACGACCCTGGCGTTTGACTCCGCGACGCGGAGCGCAACCTCTACTGCTTCAATCGCTGCTTTCATGTCAGCGTGAACCTCCTTTTGTTCTCGTCCCAGATGCCGCGCCCGGATGCAACCAGGCGCTCAAGATCGTGCTTGGCTGTATCAGAGCTCGGCCACTTGCGGTTATTAGCACGCTGGAGGTCACGAGGCGCGATACTGCCGCCCTTACCCTTCACGTACGCGATTATCTCGTCGGCTCGCTGGATCTCGAACGACTCCCCTGCCAGGTTGTAGACGTGGAGCTGTTCGCCCAGGAGATACCGCATCGTCTCGATACCGCGTTCCATTGTTTGTTCTGAGAGATCCGAGTGAATCTCGTGCTCACTACATGCCGCACCAAAACCGTGAGCGCCCAACGCAATGCGAGCGGTCATTCCTTGGGCCTTGCTAGCAAACAGGGCGGTCACGTTGTCGGACCCATCGACGATCTGTGCCAGGCGGTTGAACTCGTCGACGTATCGCGACTTGGCGGCCGCCGACAGCGTGATGATGTTTGGATTGTACTGGCCAGTGTTCGGATCCATGCTGGCGAACGGAAGCGTCCGCAGGTACATGATGATGTTCTCCCAGAATTTCGAGTCCTCCTCTGACATCGACCGGTCCGACCATCCCCGGTATCGCTTCGGCAGGTAGACGACCAGGAGCCGGGGCACCAGGCCGGACGCGAACTGAGACGGATCAAAGCACTCGTTCATCTTCTCCGGCTGGATGCACGCGATAACGGAGCAGGAGGCGGAGTGGATGATCGTGTTCTCCTGGTCGGTCTTGCGGTTCTTCTGATACGTGTCGCAGTCCCATAGCTTCAGCCAGATCGACTCGTCGACACTGGATTTCTTCTTTGAGCCCTGCGTATACCGGTCGAACGACCCAACCCATCCCGCGCCCTCGCCGTTTGCCATGCAGAGGCCACGCGGCGAGTGTGATAGCACGTCTATCACGCTCTCCGTGGTTGCGTCCTCGATGAGCAACTGCCCTTGCGGGTTGAGGATCGAGTTACCAAGCATGTCCATTGGCACAGGTGCGCGTAGCGGCTTGATGATCTCGCGGAAGGGTCCGCTCTTGTTGCTGCCAGAGCGGGCGATGCTCATGCCCCACAGCGTAGGCGGCACGTCGAACCCACCTTTAAGGCGGAGTCTGTACGCATTGCCCATCGCCGCCCCGGCCGTCACCATGCAGGAGAGGGCTATACCGGCAACGTCTACTACCTGCACGTCCGCCATCAGCTCGATGTACTCTCGGATTGGGACCGGGAAACAATGGATGGGAAACGGCGGCCGCTCGGTCTCTACCGTCGGTTCTGCCAGGGGCGTGTCGATCGAAGGCTCCTGGTCCTGCCTCTTCGCCGCGTCACTGGCAAGGATGGAGCTTGCGGCCGCCGCGCCCATCGCCGCCAACGCATCGCCGCCTGTGCGTAGGCCGAGGTCGTCGAGGAGCCAGCCGACCGGCTTTTCGCTCGGCGTGCGGCGTGCCTCGGACACCTTCCGCTCGAAATCGCGTTGATCGGCCGGCCGATTGTAGTCCCACGGAGGGCCGCACCGCGGATTGAACTCCGACCACAGAAGGGAGATCGCGGCGGAATCCGACAACTCGAACCCTATCACCATCGCTCGGGCGGCCCAGAGCAGCGCATTATGGCCGCCAGCGCCCTGCACAGCGCCCTCGCACTCCCGGAGGTACAATGCGGCGCGCTCTATGACCGGCGTGCCTTGTGGACGTGCTGGCAGCGCCAGGGGAGCGGTCTCTTTCGCCTCGGGCTTGTCCCAGGGGCGAGCCGGTGGCTTCTTTGTTGGAGCCATCAGCACTTCGAGCAGGCCGTCCGGGGCGTCGGCAATCGCGACCTTGTCGCCATATGGCCATGCGTATGCCTGGCCGCTCGGATGGATCGAGGGAGGCACAACAATATAGCCGCCTTCGCCTCGAACGTCGATCCCAGGCCTCACGTCGGTCCTGTTGCGGATCTCTCGATCTTGCGGGTAATTGTAAAGTAATTGCCGTCCGCCGTCGGTGCGTCCGGTTTTCTGTTCAAGTGTATCCTCGGGGATCGCGGGGATCTCCGACTGCAACAGGGTCCATGACTTCTCGCCCTTCGGGCCGTCAACGTCGAGTGACAGCACTCCCGACTCCTTGCCGGTGGCGAGCCCGATGTTTGCATCCGGATCCTTCTCCCACCAGTCTTGAATTTGCTCCTGGTCGGTGCTGGCGAGATTCTGCCATTCCTTTATGAGTGGCTTCTTTCCTTTGGGGATGCACGGAAAAACGCGCCACCCCCGTTGTGCGTACTTGATGGCGCAGTCGCCATTAGACATTGTTGACCTCAACTTCCCTCAACCCGTAGTTAACAATTTCACCGCGGCCTCCACGTTGGAGTACCGTAATCGTCCCCGTAACACCTCGAATGCGATCACCGAGGAGCATGTCCTCCATCGCAGTATCTACCGTGACCCTTTCTGCCTCCAGTTTTCCAAACCTCTTCCACCACCATTGTCGCGCTCGTCTCTCGGCGAACTCGCCGTGATCGAGGCAAACCCACTCGCGGAACATTGACATACCGCACCTATACTGAACTCTGATCGAATCGGGCTTGCCGATCTTCCTGTGTCTGTGAACGCTCACATCGTCCACGTCCAGGATCTCCGGCTCACTACCCAGGATGCTACGCTTCGATGCCTCGGCCTCGTGCATCTTGCGCTCGCGCTCTTCCCGCTCTATGGCTTCAATGACTTTCTTGGGAATCTCCCATCCACAATTCGGGCAAACGCGGATAGCACGACTGAACGCATCTCCACACTGTTGGCAGACAGCGATTGCAACATCTCCGTCGTCAACGCAGTCGATGGGTCCATGCGCGTCGATGCAATGCGCATAGTCGAGGACGAGACAGTCATGCTTTTCCGGATGCAGTCGGAGACCTCGCCCAACCATCTGGACATAGAGTCCGGCGGACAAGGTGGGTCTAAGTAACACGATACAGTCTGTTCGCTTGGCATTGAATCCCTCCGTGTAGACGTTCACATTGCAGATTGCCCGAAGCTGGCCAGCCTTGAAGGCCTCGGCAATGCGGTCGCGTTCGACTGCGGGTGTCTTGCCCGTTACCATTGGCGCATTGATCCCGTACTTGCGCAGCTCCATGCTGACGTCCTTACAGTGTTTCAGATCTACGCAGAAGAATACGGCGCTTTTTCGTTTCTCGCTGATAATGACGTTCATCGCCGACCGGATTGCCTTGCGTACGATCTCCGGCGTATCCACGGCCTCGGCCAGGCTCTTAACGATGTAGTCGCCGGAGCTGTTGCGCTTAACGCCTTCCATTTCGGGTTGCACGTCGCCGATCTTCGATCGTAGGTGACAGAGGAATCCGCCGCCGATTAGGTCGCCGACGTTGGCGTCGTAGCATACCTCTTGCAGGATATGGTCGCGGTGACAGATCGGCCCGGTTGACATTCGGTACGGCGTCGCAGTGAACCCGATAACGCGAAGGTCTTTGTTCAGCTTGCGGCAGCCTTTGATGAATCGCTGGTACTTGCCTTCGCCAGCGGCGGGGATCCGGTGGGCCTCGTCGACGATCACAACATCGAATGGGGAGAACTCGCCCCACCGGTTACAGATCGAGTCGATGCTAGCAAAGGTAATCGAGCAATCCAGGTCCCGCTTCCTCAATGCTGCGGAGTAAACCCCGATGTCGCCCCCAGGCCAGAGTCCCGCGAGCTCTCCGGCGTCCTGGTCTACTAGCTCTTTGCGATGTGCCAAAATGACTACCCGGAACGGCGGATAATCTCTTTTCCATTGCTGAATTGCCCAGGCCATCAAGATGCTCTTGCCGCCTCCGGTCGGTATCACCACGCATGGGTTTGTCTCCTTCGTTCGCATGTGAAGGTCCAGCGCCTCCAGCGCCTCGACCTGGTACGGCCGGGGTGTGATGACGCCGGACCCTATGGCTGGCGGGGCAAACAGATTCATTTAGAAGGGCACCTCCTCGTGTCTCGTCTGATTACCCCTGGCCGTGTTCTCCGACCGCGACAGCGGCCGTAGGTGTGCCGGGTTGACGCATGACGGGTTGCAGCACGTATGGTCGATTGTCTCGCCGCTGGGGATCATGGCCACGAAAGCGGCGTAGCTCCACCGATGCGCCCACCGCATGAGCCCGTTATACCAGAACTGGCCGTAGCCCTTGCCGTCGCAGTAGGCCGTCCAGATCCAGCACTCGCCGTCCTGTTTGATCTTCGCGGTAAACCGTCGTAGATCCTTTGCCTTCGCAAATGCTAGCAGGCGTGGCGTCTCCGCGCCTGGTGCCGTCATATCTTCTGGGTTGGCGATCATTCCAACCCCCTTTCCTTCCGCAACCGCGTAAACGTCTGAATCGCCTCGTCGCGGGTTACAGGACGACGGGGCATTAGCTCCTCCGTTCCGTCGGCCCATGTGGCGTACGCCGCGTCGGTCAGACACAGGAGCAGATTCAGCGTCCCGAACTTAACGGATACGCTCTGTGCGTCCGGAGGACCGGATCCCCTTGCGGTTGCATACTGGCAGAGCAGTTTAACAAGCAGGGCGTCGTCGGTCCGCACAACCATATCTATGTCGGACTCCTCGGTGGGGGTCCTGTACCTTCGTGATCCAGTGAGGAATGCTTTCATTCTGCTTCGCTCCATTCCCACATGACGAGATCGCCGGTAAAGGGCAGACCGTGAGTTTTCTTGAACCACGCAATCATGTCTTCCTCTCCGGTGAATCCGTCGGCACGAGCAAAGGCGTCGCAGTCGGACTCGTGAAACATCAGTGTGTCGGAGTCCGGCAGATAAAAGCTGTGAGGCCCGATAACGACGGTCTCGACTCTGACGATCGGCCAGCGCCCGATGCAACGGCAACCGGGGTGTCGCATACCAGTGAAACAGTGAGCCGTCTGACCTACCCTTGGGCGATTCTTTCGTTTCGCCCGAATCGTCTGCGGCTTGCGGCCGTGTTCTACGTCGTCGGCGAATTGCTTTTGAAAGTTGAATGCTGGCATCAGAACGGCAACCTCCCCCACACGGCGGCGTAGTTGCTGCCCTTGTAGTTGACGTAGAGAGCCTGGCGACCGAACTCAACGGCCTCGTGCTCGGCGTTGTCTGTCTCGGCCGAGGGCGTCAACTCGTCTCCACCGTCCAGCCCGAGGGCGTCCCTTACTACTTGAAACGCGACGATCAACCCCTCGCCTGTTGGTTCTCCCTCCCATAGCAAATAGCACTCCGGCGGCGAGTACTGTTCGATGAGGGACGGTCCTGCTTCGACTACGTTCCCGCCGAAGGTTTCCTTGACGGCCGCGACGGCCTTCTCGCCTACGAGCGGTCCGGGCGTCCGCATGAGCTCGTCTGTGCTCCACGTCCCCTCCTGGCCTGCACCGTGAACCCATACAGCCTTGTCGGCGTGATTCGTGAACTCGATCCAGTTGTCGCCAGCGTCGGTCGCCTCGGCGAACGTGACCAGGCAGCAACAGGTGGTCGGTGCAGGCATTTCGTTGATCCTCGGGCGACAGGTCGCGCCCATGCTTCTCGCACGACCATCGTGCCCAGGTCTCGCCCTCGTCGATCTGTGGTGTAGCGTGACAGCACGAGCGACACGTCTTGCGTGGCAGAGGCACGGCCGACATGCCAGTTCCCCAGCACAGCTCGAAGGCGTCGCAGAACTTACAGCTAAAGCTGTCGGGACGTGTGGCGCAACGCTCGGCCGGGTGCGAGCTTCGTATGACGCGCTCAGCGCGATCCATTATGCGCTTAAAGTCGACGGGATCGTATTTGATCCTCTCGCTGTATAGCTCGTCGGTGGCCTTTTTCTTCGTGAGGTAGATCGCCCGAGTGAGTTTGCCAAGGCCCATACATATTTGCATCTGACCGTGATGCTCGGGTTTTGCTACCTTGACGCCCTCCTTCTGTACCTTCTCAAAGTCCTTCGACTTCTGGGTCTCGGTGCCGCCCATCGTCTTGAACTCTCCGATGTGCCACGTCTTAGGTGCCTCGGGCACTCCGAGCACTACAGCGTCCGGGTATGCGACCACATGACCGCCGAGGGCCGTGAACTCGAATTGACCGCCCGTGCTCTCGTCCTTGTCGTGGACGGTGCAACCGATCCCGCGCAGCTCGCGGATCATCCGAGGCTCCTCCAGGTGGCCGGTCTCGAACAGTCGCAGCATCCGGCCGCTGAATGTCTTGACGAAGAGCTTGCGGAAGTAATACCAGAGAAACCGCTCACACGGCTTTCCCATGACGCTAGCACCCATTCGCCCCTTGCGGAGCGGCTTGCCGTTCTCCATCGCCTCGTGGAATGCGTAGATCCGCTTGACGGTTTCCGATTCTTCCGGTATGAATCGCTCTAGATTGCCCATGTCTATTCTCCTGTGTGGTAATTGGGGACTGACTCAGTGACCTACGCCCGGCCGGACTGTCATCCGGCCGGGCACTTCGGTTTATGGGACAACCCTACCCGAGTTTCAGCGTGACGCTGGCCTTGCGGGGTTTGGAGGTCACGCAGCTCGCCAGCCTTGCGGCCACGTCGGGATGGTTCTCCACGATGTTCTCATACGCCTTCACGTCAAAGGCATACGTGGCCTCGACCGAGGGGACCAGCTTGAGAGGAATGACTCCCTCCGGAATGTCCAGGTTGCGGATCGCGTCAATGTCGACGGTGTAACCGAGCGCGCGCTTGACGGTCACCTTGAGTCCTTCGCCAGTGTCAACGGTCTTGCTGCCGGTGGCGGAAGTTTCGATGCGTGCGGCGATCTGCTCTTCGGCAGAGATTCGCTTTTTCTTTGCGGTTCCTTCTTCGCTCTTCGCGTCGGCGAGGATGCAGGCCAGTTCGTAGAGGCTTGATGTTTCGGTGTCCATTGTCTTTCTCCTGTGTAGTTAATGTTAGTTGTCGGCCTCTCACCGACTCGGAGGTTGCGCTATTTGGATGGCGTTCACACCTCTAAGTACACGCACTTTTTTTCTATTTCTCCCACGGCCGTTTCGTCGGGGCCTTTGCTGTGGCCGGGGCCGCAGTCGTAACCGGTGCCGCCGTGGTGGCCGGGACGGTCGTTGCTTCCGTGCTAGCAGCATTCTCGCCATCGAGCGGCTTGTAGGCCGTGATCTCGTTGTCGTCGCCGTGCTGCTTGTCGTGGACTACCTTCAAGCGAACTTGAATGATCTTGCCGAGCAGCTCGCTCGTGTCGTTCATCGCGGCCAGGCCGCAGGCTTGCCCGAGCGCCGCCAGTTCGCGGTGTCCGATCTCCATCGCCTTTTCATTCGGGTTGACGAGCGTAATCATCGGGAACACCTTGCGCCCGGCGAACTTCTCTCCGACGACAGTGAACTCGCCCTTGAGGAACTTACCGGTACCGGCCTTGGTGTCCTTTATCTCCGCGCCGTCGATCTGCACGGGATACCACGCGGGAGGGAGTGGCTCGAACCCCGTTCCTGCGTCTTCACGGTCGGTGTCGAATACGCCGCCGTATAGGTCTGCTATATTACCCATCTGTCTCTTCTCCTGTGTGGTTTTGGTTGCTGTTGATGCCGTTAGTTGCCCACTGAAGCACGAATGCCAAGTGTGCTCGCAGCGTGTCCTTGATGCGCAGGAGCGCGATACCCACGCCTATCTCCTGGCTGTAGTCCTCCTTGTTTGTGCACGCCGCCGTCTCGGTTATCTCGAATCCGGAAACGCACTTAACGTGCGCAACCGCCGTCTTGTCGCCGATCTTCGAGACGAGGATCTCGCCGTCGTCATTGCGGACGAAGGCCTCCACGTCTGCGTCGTTCAGCTTCTCCCCTGCCAACGGGAAGTATGCGGCCTCAAACGCCGCTTTCGGACTCCATGACTTGTACCCGTCGGGGTAAGTGATGTCATAGCCGGGCTCATCCCTCACCGTCGAGGGCTCGGCCTCGATCATCTTCACTCCAATGTACGTTCTCATCGTCTACCATGTTCCTTTCTGTGTGGTGGTGTCGCTGGCCGCAAACTGACGGCGCAGCTTCAAACGTCTCTTCTTGCTCATCCGGCGCTTGGGTTTCTTGCGTACGATGCTGTGGCCTTCGATCGTATAGTCGTCGGCGTTCGGCGCTACGATGCCGGACGCCTTGAACTGGACAGCCATTACGCCTTGTTTCCTACAGCGGCCGCAACCGACTGCATGAACGTGTCCCATGCTCCGTGGCGGGGGAGGGGGATCTCGGCCGGTAGGTCGCCGAAGAAGCCACGCGCCTTGCCTGGATGGGTCGGGGATTCCTGTGTGAACAGAAACCGCTGACCGCCGGTTATGTCTTTCCCCTTCTTTTCCTTCTTGCCGAATGCTCCGTCGGACTTCGTGAGGATCGTCTTGCGCCCCATGAAGAGCGTGCAGTCGCTCCACCGGATCAATACGTCGCCGACCTGCCGATCAATGTCGAAGGACCACTGATCGAACGACTCGGTATCCGGATCCCGTGACTGCCGAATGCGAACGTGGCCGATTATGATTATCGTCATGTTCCGTTCGTTGCGCAACGCGTCGAACCCATCCATCAGTGTACGCCAGTGTGTGAGGATGGTATCGTACTGCCGTCCGAACCCGCCGCCGAGATTGGCCTTGTCCTTGACGTCCTCGGCGAGGATCGCGGTGGCGTCAACGAGCGGGGCGAAGGTCGAGGCCGAGTCGACCACTACCGTTTTGAACTCGTGATCGTCATTGTAGAGGACCCCGATAGCTTCCAGCGCCGCGTCGAACGACGTAATGACGGGGAACGCCTGGACGTCGATAGCGTCCATTCCCTCTTCCCCTTTAATGGGCATGACAACGGGGTTGTCGGCCCCCGCAGCGAGCTCAGACTTGCCGATGCCCGAGGTCCCAAGCAAAACGATACGAGGCGCTCGTATGCGTTTTGCGCTACTGATACTGTCGAGTGTGAATGCCATCTCCTGTCTCCTGTGTTGTGGTGGATTTTCCTACTCTTTGCCGTGGACGAACTCATCGACCGACGCCTTGACCCAGCGACGCTGACCGCCAACAGTGAAGTGGCGAATCTTGCGTATGTCGCCTGCGTCAGTGTGGCGGCCCGTGGGGACGCCTTGACGCAGATACTTGCGCATCGTGATGACACTGATGCGAAGCAGGTTACAGAGCTCGGTGTCCGTCATGATATCTTCTTCAACTGTTACCAGGTCTGCCATGCTTATCCTTTCTGGTTGGGGTTTTCCTTGTTCATGGGACGCAACCTAGCGTACCCGAAAACGGAATGCAACCCCTAAATGCAAAAAAAAGCAAAAAAGTTATCTGAGGCGATCTAAAGGAACAGGATGCGCCGTGGTGCAACGTGGTGCTACTCTATTCCGATCGACCGGAGCCGGGCAAGTCGCATCCCGAACGAGGTCAGCTTTCCGTTGCTGGCCCGTAGCCTGAGCCTGCCAGCACGCAGCTTGACCGCACCCCGGAGCGCGTTACGCTGATCTTCGATGCTCATACCGCCTAGAAGGCGTCGAGCTTCGTCCCTGTGCCTTGATTCGGCTCCTGGCGACGTTGCGGCGTACAGGGCCGCTCCTGCGCCCTGAGCACGCCATTCTTCGGCTTTCGTATCCCGGTGGGCACGAATGACGTTATGAATCTCGTTGATTAGGGCGTCGGCCTTGGTCTTGACCTTTCCGGCCGACGTTTCGGAGCTGATGACTTCGCGCCGTTCCTTCCACATCTCCTGTAGCTTGCGGTTCAGTCGTTCGGATGCTGCCAGCTCGCCGATCTCGGCGACAGATGCCTTCTGAGATCCCTTGATCTGGCGCAGCTCGTCGATGCGATCGTAGAAGTCGCCTGTAATGCGAGAGGTCCCATGACGGAGGAAGAGCGTGCCCACAACCGGGATCGTCGACCAGTCCCCGGCCGCGCCGATCGCGGAGGGATCACCGAGCTTCTCAAGCATCATAGCCGTGCGACGGTACAGTCCACCCGTGTAGCTGTTGAGGAGGTGATCGAGCGCCGCCGGGTTTAAGTATTTCGCTTCCCAGTCGTTTAGCTGCCGTGGGTCGCCATGCATGTCAGATAAGAGCAAACGGCTGAACCTCTTAGCTAATTCCGTCGTCTGCGTTGTGTACTGATCGACCGGCAATCGATTCTTCTTGATGTTTCTGGGCACGATCGCGGATCCCTTCCAGTCTTCATTACCCTTCACGTCCCATAAAGGAGAGAGGAGGGCAGGCATAAGCCTGTCGCCGTCCACCGTGGCCTTCTGGAGCCTCTTCACGGCCTCAAAGAACGCACCAGGTGAACGCTGCTCCTCGATGGCGGCGACCGGGAGCGCCCCGAACACGATGCCGAACTCGAACGGGAGGGGAGCACGGAGGATCTTCCCGCCGGGTAGCTTCCAGTGGACATAGCTCCACTTTTCGTACTCCGGCAGCTCTTTCCACCACTCCTCATCACGATTGCGGTAGTACGCGATCATGGATGCGAAGGTAATCCATCCGGCCCCACGGGCAAGCGTTCGCCCCGGATGCTTATAGAAGGTCCGGCCGAACTTGTCGATGGACTGCACTCCGGCGTTGAAGAACAGCACGACCTCGTTCATTATGCGACCGTACTCGCCAGCACGCGTGAAGTTGACGGAAGCATCTTTGCCTGCTACAGCCGCCGTGATAGCAGCACTCTTGTCGCTCTGTCCTTGGTCTTTTGCGTACTTATAGGCTGCTTTGAACTCCGCCAAGCGCGGCCCGGCCTCCGACACTCCGAATACTTCACGAAGGGCCTGGATGGGAGAAGTGACCGTCACAAACACCTTTTGGCCTTTGGTTACTGCCGTAACCTTTCGGGCTAGATTTTTGACGCTGCGCTGGGTATGGCCGACCCACCCCGACAAGTCAACGCTCATTGCGTGATATAGATGCGAGTATTCCGATCCTGCTAACTCCTCAGCGAGACCAAAGAGAGTGGCAAACGGGCCGCCCTTCGCATAGTCATAGGTGATTGCGGTCGTACCAGCATCGCGGAGGAAGTTACGAATGAGGCCGAACGCAGGGTTGAGTCCAGTCGCGCCCAGGCGTTGTAGGCCAACCACCGGGCGGCTGACCTTGCCCAGGACGCCGGACAGTTTCTCTCCCTTGTTCAGCCCGTTCAGCAACTTATACAACTCTCGGCCGACCTCGAAGAATCGACGCTCGCCGTTAATTACGACGGTGACGACGTGATCCTTGCCGTGGTATTCCTTAGCGTCAGAGAATACCGTGAGCTGATCGGTCCAGGTGTCCATCATCGCTTCTGCGACCGCTTCCGGATCCGCCCCGAGCTCAAGCGCCTTGGCGGCCATTTCCTTCTTGATCTTCTCGGCCGAGAATGTCGTTGCGGTCTGCGGAGCCGGGACCTCACTCATCATCTGGCCGAGGGATCCTTTGCGTGCACCCTTATGTGCGTCGTACAGGTTGACCAGCGCCCTCACGATGTCGGCCTGCATGGCCGCCTGCGTGATTTGCTCGGCCTGCATGATAAGCGCGTCGATCGGGTTGTGGATCTCCCGGCCGCTTCCCTTGATCCTATACACGCCACGACCGGTACGGCCGCCCTTGCCAGGGCGAAGCTCGTCCTTTGCAAACTGTCGAGAGAACGGCACGTAGACCGGATTGGATTCCTCGATGCCCTCGAACTCCTTGGTGGTCATTGCTCCCGACTCAACGAGTAAACGCATTTGGTTGCGACTCCACTCTGTCACCTCGTCTAGCGCCTGGTCGAACGTGGCCGAGCGGTACTTGTCTACCACGTCGTCCGCATCCTTGAGACTGATACCGGGGTTGATGCCTCGATCGTGAAGCTCCTGCGCCCGGCGAGCGATCGCATAGTCGGTCCAGTTTTCCACTTCATCCCGGCCAAGTGCGGATATTGGCGCAAGTGCGTCTAGCAGGCTGCCCCCGGTCCGTCGGCCGTCCAGGCCCGTCGACTCGACCAGCGCCGCATGGTGGGCCTTCCCGGACGCTGACATGCTGTATGCGGTCGCGAGCATATAAGGATCCGCTTCGGCCGACAGGGATGCCCAGTCGATCTCGGCGTCTTTCATGGCGTGAATCAGCGCCAGGTTGATGTCGCGCCATTTCAGATCGACCCAGCGCGTGAAGCGCGACCAGGTGCGCGCGGCAGACCAGTCCTGTTTGATGGGGGAACGGAACGCGCGGACGGTCTGCCCTGGCGTCTGCGTCCGAAATGCTGTCACGAGTTGTTCGAGTTTGCGCAACTTGGCGGCTTCCTTCGGCCGTGCGGTCAGATACTCGGTAGTGAACCACTCGTAGAGCTTCGGCGCCTTTTTCTGAATGTCGCCGCCGGTCAGGAAATCCCGGATGAACTCCGCGAACCCTTCCGCCCGGTAGCCTCCGCCCGGTTTCTGGTCGCCGTACAGGTCGCGCCCGAGCTGGATCAGCTCGCCGGGGATGCCGTCGGGCAGGCTCTTGCTTTTCGACCACATTTGCATCTGGCGGTCGAAGTGGTGCCCTACTTCGTGCAAGGCGGCCGTCACGTTCCGTATGTCGAGGAGGCGCATCTCGCCCAGCTTCGTATTGTACCACCCCATAGCACGGCGGCGAAATGTAGCCTTACCTCGGATCGAAAGTCCTACCCATTGCCGCTTGATCGTATTGATAATGTCTGCGGCCTGGACCGGCTTCACGGCCTCTGCGGCCGCTGTGTCCTGCGAATTGATCAGGGAGGGACTCATGCCGCCTCGGGCAGGACCTGCACCAG
>Ga0222640_1000215_pt1 | contig 18856 bp, 17 predicted proteins | sample AntAcemetagen187_FD_181144 | JGI IMG/M metagenome (GOLD analysis project Ga0222640, IMG submission 181144) | Saline water microbial communities from Ace Lake, Antarctica - #187 | ecosystem: Environmental > Aquatic > Non-marine Saline and Alkaline > Saline | place: Antarctica: Ace Lake... | reverse complement strand
ACGCTTTCCACCTTCGTCGACGCAGAAGTGGGCCAAGACTTGCTCGTAGTACGCGATGTTGTAATCTCGAATGATTTGGATGTTATAGGCACAGCCACCGCAGATGAGTTTATCGGCGGTGGCGGAGGTCTCGCCAACGTAAACGCCCTGACCCTCGAAACGGAAAGCGCATCCGACTTCCACGACGCCGCGCAACTCACGGGTGATGCACCCATAGCTGTGCTCACCAACGTACTGAGCGTGGCGGACGGCACGAATATTGACTGGAATGGGACCACCTTCGATTTGGACGCTGCGGCACAGGCTTCGGATGATTTGGCGGACAGCTCCATGCAGGATTTGGTTGACGACACCACTCCGACGCTGGGCGGCCCACTTGATGCCGACAACAACTCCATCACCAACATTTCGACCAACTCGCTGACGTTCGCTGACGGCGGGGTTGCTATGCGAGACAACCAGAATTTGAGCGACCTGTCCAGCGCATCTACTTCACGCAGCAATCTTGGGGTGGCCATAGGCTCAGACGTTCAAGCATGGGACGCGGGACTGGATACATTGGCTCTGGACGATGGGCAGAACCTTACCAATCTCAACGCAGGCTACCTTGCAAGCGGAACCGTGCCAAACGCAAGACTTGACGCACAGTTGCAGGAGTGGGCCAGTATCAGCACAAACGGGGGCGTAGGCGAGGAACAGCTTGACGTGAGCGTGAACGCATCGCTTGACCTTTCCGATACAGCAGTCCAACCGGACGGCTCTGTCCCTATGGCTGCGAACTGGGGCGTAGGCGGGTACATCGTCAGCAACCTCGACAACGAAGCATACGGCGCGGCATGGAACGGGGCAAATGAGGCGGCGACCAAGGATGCGGTTTACGACAAGATTGAATCTAACGTGCAGTGGACCGAAGGCGCACTCAACGGAGAAACCGGCGTGTATTATGTTGCTACAGGTGGCGAAACAAATTGGAGCATCCCGTTCGACACGTTGGTTCAGGCAACAATAGGAGCGAACCAGAGCATTACGAACGACACGGACACGGTAATTCAATTCGATACAGAGTCGTGGGACTTGGGGGCAGATTTTGACGCGGCGAGTGATTATGCGCTTGAGGTGGTAAATGACGGCTACTATCGGATACACGTTGCCACGTTCATTCTTTCCATTGGGGACGGAAAAAAAGGTTGCTTGAAGTTGAAAGAAGACGGAACGCTCCGCGCAACAATAGAAAAGACAACCGGAGCAAGCGGGAACCTGTCACTTGATGCAACGGTCACGCTGTATCTGACAAACGGTTCACAGGTGGTTGCGTCTGTTTCCCAAAGCGACGTGGGCGCATTGTCCATTGTGGCAGACCCGGCATATACAAGATTCGAGGTCGAGCGTGTGCGTTAAGTCAGCCATAGTGACATATTTCTTTTGTCTTTCCGTAGCCGTTGCGGAAAGACTTGGAACGCTACATGGAACCCCGATAACGTGGCCGCGCTGGAACGTCGGAGCGGAGGTGGATTACACAGCAACAGGAATGGCCGTAACCGTTTACACCCCGGCGAACAGCAACGAATACTACTACAACCTTGGCGCGAACCTATACGCCTACAGCAACACCATCTACTACGCATGGATCGCTCACCCCTGGCGGGAAAGTGGAAGCGGATTACATATTCGATATTCAACGTCAACTGACATGGGCGGAACTGTTCGACACGGGCTCAACATCCTGCCAGCAGATATTCAAGTGGCGCGGCTATCTAGTGCTGTGCTACAACAACCCGGACTTGGTTCTACTCATGGACTCCACCGAGAAATTCAGTGTTGCCCATGCGTGGCCGGCAGAGTCCAACCCGGACGTGCGAGACTTCGGAATCTGTGGGACGGACTGGAACGGCGAAATGTGGATAGCCAGGACGGACGGGAGTACTGCTCGGGTTTATAGGCTTGTGGAGAAGGATTGATCAATGGCTGTTCTTGGAATAAACTTCGACGACTTGCGGACGGCCGTTGACTGGTCTATCCGGCAGTTCGAGACACCGCGTAAGAAGCGGGTCGAGGCAATCCGCCAGTATGTCGGCAATCATTATGCTGACGGCGGTACGGAGAAGGTCGTACCAACCAACTTCCTCGAGCTGGCCGTCACAATCTACATGCAGCAGCTCGCCGCCAACGCTCCGCGTGCGATGGTGACAGCAAACGTCCCTTCTCTCAAACCGTTCGCCTACGCCACCGAAATTGCTATCAACCAGATTCCCGACGAGATCGGCCTGGACGATACCTTGCGCCGGGCGGTGATCGAGGCCCTATTCGCCTTCGCCGTGGTAAAGGTCGGCATGGCCTCCTCCGGCGTGACCATCCTGGGGCATGACCAGGGCGAGGCGTTCGCCGACCTGGTGAGCATTGACAACTACTTCTGCGATATGAGCGCCAAGACCCGTGCTGGCATCCAGTTTGAGGGAGACGACTACTGGATCCCCGTTGACGACGCACGCGCCATATACGACGGCAAGGCGGCCGACATAGAGCCCGACGAGCATACCGTGAACGGCGACAACGGCGAAGAGCGCGCCGAGGGCGTCACGGTCGACGAGGGTGCGAGTCTGTACCGTGAGAAGGTCTGGTGTCGCGACGTGTGGATACCTCGCAACAACAAACTCCTGACCTACGGCGTAAAGTCGCTCAAACTCTTCCGCGTGATCGACTGGGACGGCCCCGAGACTGGCCCGTACAACCTCCTGGGCTTCTCAGACGTGCCGGGCAACCTTCTGCCCCTCCCCCCGGTGGCGTTGTGGCGCGATCTGCACGAGCTGGGCAATAACCTCTTCCGCAAGCTGGGCCGCCAGGCCGACGCAAAGAAGTCTGTCGCCGCGTTTCAGGGCGGGAACGACGAGGACGTTGAGGCGCTCAAGAGGGCGGCCGACGGTGAAGGCATACGGTACAGCGGCCAGAAGCCGGAAAACATCACTGTGGGCGGTATAGACCCTGCTACGCTGGCTTTCTACCTCCAGTGTCGCGACCTGTTCAGCTACTTCGCCGGAAACCTCGATACGATGGGCGGACTGGCACCTATGACCGAGACTATCGGCCAGGACAAGCTGTTGAGTGAGGCCGCTAGTGCGCGAGTTAACTTCATGCGTGGCCGTACGATCAGCTTCGACCGCGACATCTTCAAGGCGCTGGCATGGTACGAGTGGACCGATCCAGTACGCAAGCGCATCATCGAGAAGCCGGTCAAGGGTCTGGACATGACGATTCGGCGCACATGGTCGGCCGAGACCCGAGAGGGCGACTGGCTTGACTACAACTTCGACATCGACGCCTTTTCGATGCAGGCCGACACGCCGCAGATCAAGCTACAGAAGATCGGCCAGGCCCTCGAACGCTACGTCTTTCCTGCGCTCCCCCTCCTGGAGAAGCAGGGCGGCCAGGTCGACTTCAAGGAGCTCCTGGAGCTCGTCGGGCGACTCAGCAACGTGCCGGAGCTGGCGAGCATCGTACGGTTCGGCGAGCCGATGGCCACACAGCCCGAGCAAGGCAACTCCGATCCGACGACTATGCCGTCGAACACGACCCGTACCTCCGTGCGGGTTAACCGCCCTGGGGCGACGCGGCACGGTAAGGATGACGCGATGAGCAGGTTACTCATGGGAAGCAAGGTTCAGTCGGCCGAAGGCGCCGCACTTGGAAAGCCGGTAAGCTAATGGCGACCTATTGCTATATCACTGATAGCGGCGACCAGGGAACGGTCGAGTGCGCCCTCGGGTGCGCCCCGCGCCGGATCAAGATTGACGGCGTGCTAGCACGGCGCGACTACGCCGCCGAGGCCAAGGGCTTCCCGCCTACGAAAGGCTGGCCGATCGAGTGTATCGGCTCTGGAGTCAACGCCGAGGACGCTGGAGAGCTCCGAAAGCACCTGGCCGACCGAGGCGTGCCGACCGAGATCACGCCGGACGGCAACCCTATTTACCGTGATCCTGCGCACCGCCGGAAGGCACTCAAGGCGCGTGGCCTCATTGACAAAGCGAGTTTCGTATAAAAACCACACAGGAGAAGGATGCAATCATGGGCGACACACCGAAAAAAGATGAAACGACCACGACGCCGGCCGATATTGATCCGACCGTTTCGACCGACCTAATGGGCGAAATCGACGCAGGAGTCGAGGAAGCTATGGTAGTGGTCGAGAAAGATCGCAAGGACCGTGATGCCGAGGCCGGTGTCGACGATCCCGACAAAGACAATTTACCGCCCGAGAAGGTTGGTACGGGCGAGGAGAAGCCGGGAGGCAAGGCCCCTGGCGACGGCAAGAAGGGTGACGAGACTGTAGTGGAGAAGTCGGACGGAGACGCTGATCCCGCCGGTAAAGATCCCGTTACGGACGAAGTGCTCGAACGCGCAGTGAAGGCCGGTCTGTCAATGGCGGAAGCCAAGCAGTATCCCAACGCATCTTTGCTTGGGACAGTGTGTGACAGGCTGGAGAAGCTGAGCAAGGGCGCATCCGGTGAAGAAGGCGGCGACGCTGACAAAGCTGGCGATGTGGACCCGTTGGCGGCAATACCTGACCTGGATCCGGACGAGTACGACGAGGGCGTCGTAGCCGCGGTGAAGGCTCTCAAGGACGTTGTTCGTCAGCAGCAGGAAACGATAAGCGGTCTCAAGGCCAACGGGAAAGACGGCGAGAAATCGGCGTTTGACGCGAAGGTTGAGGGATTAGGGGAAGCGTTTGGCAAGGCGCTTGAGGCAGCCCCGGAGAAGCGTGTCGCTCTACAGGAGCAGGTTGATGTTCTGACCGCTGGCAACAAAGCTGCGGGTAAGGAAGTCGACCAGGGTACGATCTTCGACCAGGCCGTTTCGATTACGCTGGGTGACGTGGCGGCTCAGGCCGCAACCGACGCCAAGACCGTCGCACTAGAGAAGCGTGCCACACAGCACGTCTTCCGGCCTGGCGGACCGACAGCAACCCCGACGACCGACGCCTTTGAAGACGTCGCGGCCGAAGTGGATCGCGCTTACTTCGACAAGAAATAACTAGGGATCAAGGAGAAATAGTCATGGGTTTGGCATTCAGCGAAATCGACGATGCGGTACTGCTCACGCAGAACAAGCTCGTCAAACGAGGCGCATTCATCGACATGCAGACGGATCTGACCGATCACGTCGCAGTCCGTGAGATGTGGAAGGCGCGGGCAAAGCAGTTCGCGGGTGGACAGCAGTGGGAGTTTGAGGTCCAGATGGATCACAACTATTCCGCGCGTACCGTGGGTCTGTACGAGACTGACGGCAGTTCCGAGAACGATACGATGAAGGACGGCAAGGTAGACGTGCGGCATGTGAACGCGCATTACATCTACGACCAGCGCCTCCCCGCATTCCAGCGCGGCGGCACCGCCATCGTGAACCTCGTCCGCACGAAGTATGTGGGGATGATGGTCTCGTTCTACGAGCTCCTGGAAGAGCTCCTGTGGAGCAAGCCGACGGACTCAACCGACGACAAGACCCCGTTTGGTCTTGCGTACTGGGTCGTGAAGAACGCAACGGAAGGCTTCAACGGCGGAAACCCCTCGGGTTTCTCCGATGGTCGCGCCGGGATCGACACAACGGAGTATGCCCGGTGGGCAAACTGGACCGCGAATTACGTGGCGATCACGAAAGAGGATCTGATCCGCAAGATGCGCCGGGCGCATCGCCGGACCAAGTTCCGCTCCCCGGTGTCGCACGCGACGCCGAACCTGGGCGCGATGAAAAACGGTATCTATACCAACGATACCGTGATCGGGCTGCTTGAGGAGGCGCTCGAAGCGCAGAACATGAGCCTCGGTAACGACCTGGACAGCAAGGGTGGTCGAACCGTGTTCAAGAGCACACCGGTGCAGTATGCGCCGAAACTGGACGACGACAGCAGTGATCCGGTCTACATGCTGGACTGGAAGTGGCTTGCGGTCGGCGTGCTCGCCGGGTGGGAGAACAACCTGTCCTCGCCGTACATGGTTCCGGGTAAGCACCTGGTCCGCCGTGTCGACCTAGACGCGTCGCTGAACATGGTTTGCACGGACTTGCGCCGTCAGACAGTCATCAGCAAGTAGTCAACAACCGAAACTGACAATAAGAAAGGGAAACCATTATGGATTCCAGTGTAAATGGCCCTCAGAAGATGGGCAACCTCATCATCGAAGAGGTTTGGTACGAAGGCACCGACGCGCTCAAGCAGGGCGAGGCCGTGTGCTACAACGCCGACTACGGGACGGCAACGGCTTTCGACGGCCGCCGCTGCAACCGTGTCGAGCGTCCGAGTCTGACGAACAGCAAGGCGTTTGCCGGTGTCGTTGAGCGTGACTACTCAGCGAAGAACGCAGGCCAGCGCCTCCGCATTTGCTGCCCCGGCAGCCGTGGTGCGGTGATCGCGTTGGGCGTCAACTCCGCAATCGGTTCGGGCCTTCTGTCCTTCGAGGCAGGAGCGGTCGGGTCGCATCGCGGCCGGTTCTACACGGGCAAGTACAAGGGTCGCGGGTCCGCGATTCCTCGTCAGACCGTGGCGGCGGCGTTGCTTGAGGATGGCATCCTGGGCACATGGTCCCTGGCGGTCGACGGTGTTACGCTGACAGTTACGTCCACGACCGGACTGGCTGCGGCCGATACCGTGGTCCTTCGCGGTGGCGAGATGGAGTCTGCGTCGAAGTACGTCACGCCCGGCAAGTACACCATCAGCTCGATCACGGACAGCACGACCATCGTGCTAACGTCCTCGGCGGTCAATGCGACGCCGGATGCGGCCGTGCTCTGCACCGGGTACGCCTACACGGGCAACCCGAAGTGCCAGGCCGATCTCCTCACCGGAGATGAGTGTGGTGGCGTCGAGTTCGTCAGCTTCTTGAACGCTGGCAACGCGGCACAGGGGCACCTGGTCGGTGGCGTGTCTTACGTTTGCGGAGGTTTGGACATCTCCGGCGACGTTGACATCGTGCTGGCGCAGGGGACTCTGCCCGGTGAGACGAAGGCTGTCGTTCTGCTTGCAGACCTGGCAACCAGCGCCCTCACCGTTGACCCGGCAACCGACGGCCTCAAAATCGTCGGGACCACGCTGGCAGCGATCACCGGCATGGATACAGCGGCCGACGCCGTGTATCTTGAGTTCGGTGGCGGTCTGTGGCAGATCACCGACGTTGTCGGTGGGGCAACCGAGACGTAAGCCGAAACCTTCGAACCGTAGCCTGGGGTCGGACATTCCGGCCCCAGGCTTCACCTAACACACAGGAGTACGATACAATGGATAGTCCCACGCAGACACAGCCCGACAAGATCGAGCAAGAAGACCGCATCGACGACTTCGCCGTGAAGGCGTATCAGTCGATGGGCTACACCGAGCGCCTGTCAGAAAACATGGTGATTCTCTACAACGAGTTCAAGAGGCGCAAAGACAAACTCCAGCCTGGCCGACCGTCCCCCGAGGCACTCGCACTAATCGCGATCATGGCCGCTATGGTCGACGGCGACCTGGTGCTGGCAGATGGTGACGGCAAGGAGTAGCGCAGCATGGCCGAATCAACACTTTCCATCAGCTACGATGAACTACAGATCGAAGTCGGTAGGTTTGTTGGGTATGACAGGGATCCCACTGAATGGAACGATACGCTTACAGATGAAGTCGATCGGTATATCCAGTCTGGTCTGAGGCAGTTCTATTACCCTCCGGCGGTTGAAAGTGTTGAGGCTGGTTACGAGTGGTCGTTCATCAAGCCGACCACAACGATTGATACGACCGCGAGCGACGCCGCTCAGGATCTCCTGGACGACTTCGGGCGCATCGTCGGTGATCTTCATTTCGCATCGACCGTCCACGCACGATCGGTCACGGTTCTGAGTGAGCACGGGATTCAGACTCTACTCCAGCGCGACTCCAACGAGAGCAGGCCGCTACATGCGGCCGTGCGGTTCAAGACGAGCGACGGATCCACCGGCCAGCGGCAGGAGATAGTCTGGTGGCCCATCCCGGACGATACTTACACACTGACGTACCGCTACGAGGCCTTTGCCGGGAAGCTGGTAAAGACTGACAACCCCTACCCACTGGGCGGCATGAAGCACTCTGAGCTCATTACCGAGAGTTGCCTGGCCGTCGCCGAACAACGGGCAAACGACGAGAAGGGTATCCACTGGGACCTATTTACGCGACTGCTAGCAACGGCCGTTGCACAGGACAGGATGAACGGGGCGCGCTTCTTTGGCGCTATGAGTCAAGGGGAAACAGTGGAGTCGAGTGCCAGGAGTCGTCATGCGAACGGCACCTCGTACGACATCACGTATAAAGGGGACACATGGTAGTACCAATTGAATTAACGGCGACAGGCTGCGTTATTGTCGTGTCGTTCTGGGGGTGGCTTGCTGTGAAAGTGATAGATCAAGGTCGGAAGCTCGTCGAGCTGGGGGAACGAATAAGCTCGCAGGAGAAGGTATGCGGTGAACGCCTTGACTGGTTGCGTTTGATGGAGCACAAGCTCATCACGGTGGGCGAGGATACCGCCGCGATCTGCGGGAAGCTCGAAATTGACAGGGAACCTCGTGACTAACTGCATTCCGGAATGTGGCGATGTTGGTTTCGTCGGGCGTGAGCATGGGAGCTCTCTAGTCTCCGACGCCATCGACCTTATGACTACCGGTGAGGACGAGGATGCGACCGTCGCGCAGCATCAGTTCCAGGTAATCAATTATGATCGAATACTTGAGGCCGGAACTTCACGAAAGCACGGCGCGATTATCCGGTTGCTCTCTGAGCGGATCGCAGACTGCCTGGCCGACAACACTCATTACATTATCTTCCGGCCGCCTGCGCTTACCTGGTGGCAACGTGAACGGATTGCTCGACGGGCTCGGAAGCTCAACGGAAAACGGTACGGCTATGTGGAGATCCTCTTGCAGGGGATCGACGGGGGGCTCCGTAAAAAGGGGTGGCTCCGTGAAGGACGCCCTCTGTTCACGCGGCTGGGCGCATTGGCCCCGTGGACGGTGATCTGCTCAGGGGCGAGCAATCGGTGTTTGTATGACGGGCGGGTGCTGCCTCGGCGGTTCCTGTACCTCTCCCCCGATGGAACGTATGACGAGGCCATTCGCCGCTGTTGGCAAGTGGTCGCAATCGACAAGAACGGCGCTTCGTATTGGGCGGGTGCCAAAATACAAGGAGAAGCTGAATGAGGACCATTGATCTTCACACAGCAGACGGTGTAATGGTGAGGGCTCCCGGTCATGGAATCCTTCTCTCTTACGGAGTGACGGTGCCGACGAATGGCACCGCTGGGTACGCAACGGGTTGCAACTTCATCCACACGGATGGAGGAGCGGGGACGGCCTTCTACCTCAACGAGGGGTCGGTCACAAGCTGCGCCTTCGTCGCCGTGGCGGCCATGACGGCCGCGCAGGAGGCGTTGATCGGCGCAACGGCCGGTACGGCAACAGCAAGCGTGGCGGCGATCCTGGATGCCAACAAGGCCCTTGATGTGGTCCGTACGGCATCATTGATGGTCGGCGCAAGCGGATCAGAGGTCGCCGTAGTGCTTGGCGGTGGCATGGCTGCGGGTGCAGGCATCACGGCTGGCACAGATACGGTGTGCGCTCACAGCGTCGTAAAGGCTGGGGCGATTTTCAAGACCGAGATCCTGCTCGACATGGATGGGCTGCATGGTGGCGGCACCAACGGCGACATCATTGGCGTTGACGCCGGAGCGGTCAACTGTCATCTCGGTCAGATTACGGCCGCTGTGAACGGGACAATCGTTTACGGGCAGATTACCTGTCTGGAAACTCCGGCTGGTGGAAGTGATGACATCGACTTCTACGGGTCGGTTGACGAAGATACCGGGGCGCAGGATGCGGCTCTCTCGACGATTACGGGCGAGGAGCAACTCCTTGATAACGGCGCTTGGGCTGCCGCTGTGGCTACTCCGATCGCCTTGACTGCGCTACCGGATGCTGACGGGTATCTCTACATGGCAAATCCGACCGCTTCCGACGCAGAATACAGCGCCGGGATCTTCCTCATCGAACTGTGGGGCGTGTAGGCTCCAGTTCGATGCCGAGAACCGTCAATAAGACGCTCGCGTTCCCCCTCGCCGGAGTGGTCCGGCGAGGGGCGTATCGCGACCAGACGCGTCCGTACTCTGCCCCCTGGGCGGTCAACGTACGTGGTTCGGCTCCTCTTGAAGGTCGCGAACGCGGTGGATCGCGGCCGGGCCTGGTCACGATCGCAGGCGTCACAACAACCGCCGAGGGCGACTGGGAATGGGACGACGGTGAGACGATCGAGTGGGAGGCCTCTGGCGGGGATATGACCTACGACTACGCCGAGACGCTTATCGAGGCCTCCGACGGAACGGAGATCATCAACCCGGCCTCTCTTATCAGCGTGATAGCAGACACGGGCGAGGCTCCTACCGACTACACCATCAGTTGTCTCTACCGCGATCGGGTCATTCTTGGAAAAGGCGCCTTGTGGTACGCTTCGCGTGCTGGCGATCATGCCGACTGGGACTATGGCGCGGAAATGACCGACGTAGGCCGGGCCGTTGCTGGCACGGTGGAGCTTGCGGGGCAGACCGGCGGCGACCTTACGGCAATCATTCCCCACCGCGACCAGGCTTTGATATTTGCGACGAAAAACTCTCTTCACGTCCTCAGTGGCGACCCGGTAACAGGTAAGCTGCAGGTTGTAGACGAGGACATAGGAATTATCGCACCTTACGGCTGGGCACTCAACGGCGAAGAGCTGGCGTTTCTGAGTAACGACGGCGTGTACGTCGGAAAAGTGGGATCCAAACCTACGCGGTTCAGTGAGGGCCGGATCCCCGACGAGCTCAAGAACGTCGACGTAGACAACAACACCGTTGTGATGGCCTACGACCCTGGCGCGCGCGGCTTTCATCTGTTCATTACCCCTGGGACAGGTACCGGCAGTCATTACTTCCTCGACCTGGGCAACAAAGCAGTGTGGCCCGTGGTGTTCGGCGACGACGGCCACCAGCCCATTGTTGCCGCCCGGATCAAGAGCGAGAACCTGGAGCGGGTCTATTTGCAGGGGCGCGACACCACTTGGCGCGAGTTCGTCTCTTCGGCCGTCGACGACGACGGGGAGACCTTGCAGAGTCATGTGCTCGTCGGTCCCGTGCGGATCTCGGCCGACGACGTGCGCGACGCTATGCTCGCCGAGATTCACGGGATCCTGGCGCAGGACATTGGCAGTACTGTTACCTGGCGCGTAGTGATGGGCGAAAGCGCCGAGAACACGGCCGATACCGCCGTTACCGCCGTCAACGCCGTGCTAGCATCCGGCACACCCGTAGGCGTCGCCGCGTCCGGAACCTGGAGCGAAGGACGTAATATGGTCAACCGGCCACGCTCGCGCGGTCCGTGGGTGATCGTTTGGATTTCAGCAGAAACGAAGTGGGCATACGAGGCTGTGGCCATCGTCGCCCGTCAACTCGGAAGGAACCGATAATGAAGATTTCAGAAGCAACCCCAGACGCTAGTGTTTCGGGCGTCGAGCTACTCCCCGTGTCGGATGCGGGATCCCCAAAGAGCGTGACCATCGACAACATCAAAGCCTTCATCATCGACGCGATCGAGGCGGTCGCGGCCGGATCGTCGGTCACGGGGGCCGACGGAGTGTTCGTTCTCCAGAGCGGCGTCATGAAGCCGATGGATATAGACACGGTGAGTCAGTACGCGATCGACACCATTTGGGGCAAGGCCGCCGAGGCCGCGCCGGACAGCGCCGACGTGCTAGCACTCAAGGATGGAGGTGCGACTGAGAAAACCGTCACCCTGGCCCTCCTGGCCGAGTATGTCCGAGCCACGGTCGAGGCAACGATCCTCGACGTGTCGGATCTTGATAGCGGCGCAACACTGGCCGACGATCATGTATTCCTCGTGACGCAGGGATCGACCGGCAAGAAGGTGGCTTTCTCCGCAATCAGTACGGCAATCTACGGGGCACTCAAGACTTACGTGGTTGCCCTTACGGGCGTCACTCCTGCGGACGCCGACGTGCTCTATATTGTCCAGGGCGGCATTGAGAGGAAAGTCACCTATGCCAACCTCATGGCGTCGGGCGGTGACTGTGGTGCTCCGGCGACTACCACCGAGGATAACCTGCCTCAGTGGAGTTCAACGCAGAAGACGCTCAAGGACGGCAAGGCCGTGGTTACGGCTATCCGGGCGTCCGGTACAGCGGACAACCTCTCTGTACCCACTGAGGCGGCCGTCAGGGCCGTCCTGGGCGGTCTCAAGGAGCTATGGGTTCGTGCCAGCGACATGGTTGCCAGCACAACGGCCGGCGTGGCCACTGAGACTCACGAGTATCCCACCAACGACATGAACCATGACGTGCTGCTCTTTGCAGGCGACACGGCTGACGAGTCGGCAGAGTTCAATGTAGTCATGCCGCCGGAGTGGGATCGCCTCACGATCAAGTTCAAGGCATTCTGGGCTCCGGCTCATTCGGACGCCAACCCCGACGAGTACATTAGTCTGTCGCTGGCGGCCGGGGCGTTCGCGAATGACTCGGCGATGGACTCCACGCTAGGGACGCCCGTGGCTGTTGTCGACCAGGCTATCTCCGACGATGATCTGCACATCAGTCCGGCCAGCGCCGCAATTACGGTGTCAGGCAGTCCGGCGCTGGGCGACTTGATCCATTTCAAGCTCACACGGGATTACGATTACGATTACGTCGGCGCGGGAACGGCTATGGACGTCGACCTCCGGTTGTTCGGCGTTCTGATTCAGTACCAGGAAGCCTACACGGTCGCCGCGTGGTAAAAGGGGATAGCTCATGGATCACATTAGCCCATTGCAGTACATCACGGACATTGATCCGATAGTTCAAGAAGTGCTCGACGCAACAGCCTGGTTTGAGACTGAATACATGACCGTCGAATGGGACGGCTACCATCCGACCAACTACCTTGAATGGTACATGGCCCAAGGATGGGTCATGTATAACAAGACGAGCTATTGGGGCTGGATCCTCGGCAACTCCGTGGAGTTCTCGACCGCATACTTGAAGCGTCGCAAGCTCCAATCTGAGCGCGTTCTCGATTCGCTCATTACCGAGTTCACTTCGGCCTACAACGAGGGCCGCTCGATAAACGACTCCCGGTACGACGAGCTGGTCACGCTCTACAGCGTCATGCTCCAGCAGTCCGAGAGTGAGTTGACAGATGTAAACTCCAATCAGTCCACCTATGACGCACTGATAGAGAAGGTCATAGACGGCATGGAAACGGACCTCTCCACTCACGAGGATGCGGTCGACGGCGTGCTGGACGATTTTGGGACCAGTGAGCTCACGCGGATTAACGCGGCATTTAACGCCAAGGAAGCAGAGCTCACGCAGAGCTTGATTACTCGGGGCATGAACAACTCGACGGTATCTGACACGGTACTGGCCGGTTATGAGCGCGAGAGGGCCGCCGCCATTACCGATCTCAACGACAAGATTGCCGAACAGCAGATCGGCCAGCAGGATAAACTGCACGGCCGCCGGGTGGAGACCAGTCGCAGGATCCTCGATGCGCGCGATCGTCTCTTCCGTCTACAGAAGAACGGATCGCTTACCATCATCGACCAGCGCAACAAGATCCTGCAAGCAATGTTCTCGTTCATGGAGCGGCGCACGGACGACTATCCGGGTATGCAGGGGCTCGCGGAGATTGCGGCCAAGCTCGGGTTTAGCGAGTCGGCCTCGGTGGTAGCACCAGCGTCGTAGAGGATTACTCAATGGCCATTAGCGTAAAGCATTTCGGCAACCGGCAGCCAGCGGAAGGAGTGGAGCCGCTCCGCATTGAGACCGATCCCAAGTTGCCGTTTGGGAAGAAAAACCCCATCGACTGGATGACCGGTAAGCATATCCCCCTTCGGAAGCCTGACGAGGACGACGACGATAGTTCTTCAAACACCGACCAGAAGGTTAAGGGTAGTGCCACGGATCCGACCGCCGGGTTCTTGGATGCTAAGGTAGCCAAGTCGATCGTGGTTGCGGACGATGCGCTTGAGCTCGACGGCGACGAGGCTGCTCCTGGTAACAGCAAGGTCTACGGGACAGACAGTTCCGGCGATAAGGGTTGGGAAGATGGAAACATGGTCATGGCTGACGCAGACGATGCCACCCCTGGCTACCTCGATGATAAGGTTGCAAAGTCTGTGGTCGTTGTCGCCGCTGACGACGTGATCGAGCTCGACGGCGATGAGGCCGCTCCTGGTAACTTTAAGGTCTATGGGACCGACGGTTCCGGCGACAAGGGGTTTCAAGACGGTAACAAGGTTCTGGCTGATTCAGGCGATACGTCTCCGGACTATCTTGACGGGAAGGTGGCTAAGTCCATCGTCGTTAGCGATGATGACAAACTGGAGCTCGACGGTGACGAGACCTCCCCTGGCAATAATAAGGTCTATGGGACGGACGAATCTGGCAACAAGGGATGGGACGACGCGCCGACTGAAGGTGCCGAAGATCCGGACACCGACATCACGACGATCGGTGCGGCAACCGAGGGAAGCGAAACAGCGTCGACGGATACATGGACCGCTGGCACAGCGAATGGTCTTGCAGAGTGGTACGTGTCTCGGGTCGTTTATAACCATTCCGGCGACAAGAAGCTCTACTCGTTCCTTAGATTGCGTACATACGACCTGTATGGTCGGCTGTACTCGGTGAGTGCCGAGACACGGGTCGAGGTGGATGCGGCGGTAGCGGAGTCATAAAATGGCTGACGGAAATCTTATCTTTGAGCCTGGTGGGCACCTTGTTAAGGAAACCGGCGGCCACCTTATTCATTACGAAAATGCCCCTGCAAGCTGTCCGTATGACTCTGCAACTACTGTCGTCATCTCTTGGACGGGCTACTGTTGGGATAGCGCCTCTCCTTCAAACACGCGGCTTAATTACTCGCCTGTTTCTTCTATCTCGAAGAGTAATCGGTGTTTATGGGCATATGGTGTTCCTTCCGGAAATCTCATAGCGGTCCATATTTTGCACGACGGAACTGATTGGGCCTGTAGAATGTGGTGGTTTTACGCATGGCCGTCAGGCTCCTGGACCGCTATAAAGGCCGAAAAAACCACAGGAGCAACGCCTGTTGGCAAGTATACGGTAGTGGAGCGGAACTACGTTGGCATTACGGCACCGTACTACAACACAGTTGATAACATTGAAGTGACGTCAATTTCCTGACAAATAAGGAGCATTCATGGCCATTGTAGTGAAACACGGACAGAATGCCAGCGCGGCCGCCTACGGCGCGTATGGCGGCGGCCAGGGCCAGCGGCACAGCCAGGACACGGGCCGAGCTCTCGACACCATCAACCAGAAAGAAAACCGCCGCCTCCGTGGGAACATGCACAGTTCCAGTCTCCGCGCTCGCCGAATGGAACTGGATGAATCCCGCGAGTTCCAGCTCGATCGAGACGAGGCCGGTCGCGAGTTCCAGCTCGATCGGGACGAGAACGCTCAGACGGACCGGCGCGACAATTTCGAGTGGGAGTACAGCGCCAAGCAGCGCATTGACTTCGACCGGAAAGCCCAGGCGTACGAGGATGCCGTAAAGTCTGGCAACTACAGCCCCGACGAGCTGGCGGAAATGAAAGACCAGTTCATATCGAACGAGATGGGCATAGAACCGGTCCCCCGGCTGAAGCGCAAGTCGCAATGGCCCGAAGGACAGGGCATCGGCCAGTCGTGGACGACTCCGGATGGTCGATTCCTCATGACGCGCGACGACAAGGGAAACGAAAAGCAACTGGCCGACATGAATCCCCCGCCGACGATGAAGGATATTGCCACCTTGTATCAGCAGGCGTCAAACGCACTCGAAGGCGTAGACGGCACCACCGCCTCTCCCGAATCAATCGAGAAGTGGGTTGATAATGCGATCAAACTTCAGCAGAAGTATTCCAAGTCGCGCGACGGGTGGGACGACCTCAAGGGGAGCTCAGTGGAGGAGCAGGCGGCGCAGGAAGAGCCGTTGCCCGATGGTTTCGAGCTCTGGACCGGGACCCGCATGAGAGCGTACCGCCGGGCGAAAGAGAAGAGAGAGGGCCGGGGCAGAGTGGTTCGGCGTCGCCAGCTCCATGATGGGTCATTCGTTAATGTGAAGCAGCTTTCTGATGGTCGATGGGTCGAAGTGGAGAGTGAGTAATGCTCCGGATTTTCTCTGATACCGATTTCGACGACGATGTGCCTGTTAAGAGTCCAGGGCCGCGTGTATTTAACGATGCTGATTTCTTGGTTATGGGGCGCAATAATGACGACTACAAGCCAAAGTCTCCGTTCCTAGAAGGTATGAAAGCCTTTGGTACAGAATTAGGCACACAGTCGAAGCATACAGCCGTTGCTCCCGTGAGAGGAATCGTTTCGGGGTCAATAGGTACTGGTGCCACTCTCCTCGCCGGAATGCCAGAGGCTCACCACGATAAGATGTCGGGCTCGCAGGCGTCCGTGATTAAGGGCCTTGAATTGCAGATCCAGTATGCAAAAGATAGAAACTCTGCCGGATTGTCCGGGACGGATCCGTTGGTTACTCCGACGTTTGGCGAGTTTATGAAGGCGATATTTACGGGGAATCCCGTAACTGAAAGTCCGGGGTATCGCGAGCGCAGAGACAGAGCGCGTGAGAAGCCCGTCTCCGACGATGATCGGGCCACGGTATCCGTATGGGAGGATCAACTCAATGAGCTGAAGGCAGCTCACGAAGCGACGCAAAAGAAGGCTGGAGACTTCCGCGAGATACGCCATCAGATGCAGAATCAAGCCGGTGACGGGTGGTTGCGCGCTCCTAATGATGAAAATGCGGCCGCGTGGGTACTGCGGACTGTAGGCCAGGCGATTCCGAGTGTCGGTGTTGGGTACGCCTTAGCTCCTGTGTCTCCGTGGGCCGGAGCTGCAATTCTCGGGAGTATGCAGGGCATCGACCAATATGTAGAGGCGCGAGACAAGGGTGTCCCCATAAAAGAAGCAGAACGAATTGCTATAACTGAAGGCGTGCTTGCGACGATCATAGAGCATTTGCCATTAGCGCAGATTGGTAAGCTCAAAGGTAGTAGTGCTCTCCGATTCATCAAGCAGGGTGCGAGTGAAGGTATTGAAGAAGTGATCGACCAGGCAAAGTCAAATGCTATTGCCGGTCGATACGATGTCGGAAACAAGATGCACGATGGGTCAGTCATTGAGTCCATTGATAGGTCTAATCCTGACTTATGGGTGTTATCGTCAAAAGGCGAAAATGGGGTCATAGTTAGCTCACAAGTGAATCGTGACCCAAAGTGGTGGGACGGGTTAAAGGAAAGTTTCGTGGGCGGAGCGGGTGCTGGTGGGCTGATGGGTCTGTCGCATATTCAAGGCTCAAGCGCACAAGATCGTTTATATCGTAAACTCGTCGACAAGGTGCTTACGTCGCCGAAAGCTCTCGAAGTGTGGGCGCGCAACAACCCCGAGCAGGCCAAGGCGCTGGCCGACAAACCTAAGCCCAGCCGTAAGGACTTCGACAAGGCCGGACTCCCCCGGATCCCCGCGAAGTCTCGCCAGCGCATCACGTCGGACCTCAAGGAGCTTCTTCCGGAGATTGCCAAGAAGTCGCCAGCGCCGAAGGTTGCCCCGAAAGCGCCTACTCCGGTTATACCCCCGGAGAAGGTTACTCCGCCAGCGGCCGGTGAAGAGACGGCTCCGAAGGCGTCGGCCGTAGCAGGCCAGGCGGTCGCGACTGATCCGACGGACGCTCAGAAAGAGGCCGAGAACTATAAGAAGGGTCACACCCGCATCGACGGGCATGATGTCACGATCGAGAATCCTGTAGGCTCTGAACGGTCCGGGAAGAACGAAGAGGGTAAAGAGTGGTCTCAGACCATGAAGGCCGACTACGGCTATCTCAAGGGCACCGTGGGATACGACAAGGACCACTTGGACGTGTTTGTTAAGCCCGGCTACGATCCGCAGTCCAGTGAAGAGCAGCAACTTGTCCACGTCGTCAACCAGGTCAACCCGGAAACAGGCAAGTTTGACGAGCATAAAGTCGTGTTCGGCGCAGAGACCGCAGAAGAAGCGAAAGCGATATACGATTCCAACTACGAGGACGGTTGGAAGGGCGGCAAGAGTGTTGTTGAGATGAGCGCCCAGGAGTTCAAGGCGTGGGCCTACGGGGACGGCCCAAAGAGCGGGGAGATAGCAACTCCCCAGGCGGGTCCAGTCAAGGGTGAAGTCGGAGGAGCGATGTCCGAGGGTTCTACGGCCCTCTCCTCAAGCGGCCGTGAGACTGCCCCGTTTCCCAAAACGTCGCACTTGAAGCGTGCAGCGAATCAGACCAAGCGCATAGACGAGTGGCTTATCACTGAAGCACGAGCAGAGGCGAAGTCGAGAGGCGACGAGTTTAACGGCCTACAGTTCGACAACATGAATCTGGATAACCTGACCCCGTCCGACAAGGACTCGGCCGAGCAGTATCTCTTTGGTGAGCAGCCGGACGTAATCAAGAGCCCGTTGAAGCCGCTGGTCGCCGAGAAGCCTGCCCCGGCCGTTGCCACCGACATCACAAAGGTGTCGGACGACGATTTCGACAAGCTGATGGATGAGGTCGAAGAGGACCTGCCGGTTGAGAAGCAGGAACGTAGCCAGGAATCAATTGACGCCGCCGCTGCTCGTTATGCAACCGGAGCCCCTCGTGTTGGTCCCGTACCCAATAAAACCAGAGTAGTCGAAGAGGAAATGAAGATTGGTCGCAAGGGCGTCAAAAAGAAGGCCGTCCCGGCCACACCCGCCCCCGGTGCTAGCATCGCCTCGGCAGCCCAACACGGCGCAAAGGGACTAGATGAAGCCGCGAAGGGC
>Ga0222640_1000214_pt1 | contig 18929 bp, 25 predicted proteins | sample AntAcemetagen187_FD_181144 | JGI IMG/M metagenome (GOLD analysis project Ga0222640, IMG submission 181144) | Saline water microbial communities from Ace Lake, Antarctica - #187 | ecosystem: Environmental > Aquatic > Non-marine Saline and Alkaline > Saline | place: Antarctica: Ace Lake... | reverse complement strand
CCCACAGAATATAACATTGAAACGCATTTGTTGAATAAAGGTGTGGATGGTTTATAATGTTTATTATGGTTTGGCACGCTTTATGCTTGACATTGTTGCTACGGTATAGTATAGTGTGGGCGTTTGATAGGGAAAGATTTTTATGTCGGGGTGTAACGCAGTCTGGTAGCGTATTTGGTTTGGGACCAAAGGGTCGTGAGTTCGAATCTCACCGCCCCGACCATTAACATAGGAGCATCATGGGGATAGAACTTACCGAAGAGCAGTTGCAACAAATTGAAGATAGGGCAGGATTAATGTTTGATACTTCAAAGGTTGCTATCATGCTTAATGTTTCACAAGACTTGTTGCTCGATGGAGTTGGTGCAGATTCTTTTCTTCGTGGTCGTTACAATCAAGAGGCAAGGTTTAGACAAGTTACAAGAGCCAACGCACTTGAAGGGGATACGTCTTCTCAAAAACTATTTCAAGAATGGATAACGGAAAGCACCCCCGATACAGATGTCAGTTAAAATAAAGAAAAAAGTATCGCAGGACAAAAAGCAACAAGACTCAAATGCTAGAGTTGCCAAGTTCAGGCAGGGAAAGCGTTTGGTTGTTAGGCGAGCTTGTGCTGATTTGGAACGTAGGGCAAGATTAGAAAAGAATGCTATTGATTGGCTAAAGTATTATTTCCCCAATTCCTATCCTTTACCATTTGGCGAAGTCCATGAAAAGATAATTGATTATACCTTGCAAGCGGTTAAGCGTGGTGGAAAGTTTTCGTTGGCTGCTCCTCGTGGTACCGGAAAGACAACTATACTTTTTGGATTGTTGCTATTCATACAATGGACGATGGATAAGAAATTCGCTCTTTATGTTCCGTGGAGTTCTGCCGACAAGAAAAAGGCAATTAAATTTTGGAAGACTGCTTTGACATATAACAAGAGGCTTGCTGATGATTACCCTGAATATTGCGATCCATTCAGAAAAGCAAAGGGGGCAAGTATGTTGTTGCAATTCCTTATGTGGGAAGACACGTTGGACCTTTGCTCGGCACAGATTGAAAACACAAATGGCTCTATAATATATCCAAGCGGACTTGGACTAATTGGCACGTCAACCATCAACGGTAATCCTCGTGGTATGAATTACACGCTTGAAGATGGAACGGTTCTTCGTCCTGATTTTGCATTGATAGATGATCCACAAGATAAAGACACCGCCAACTCACCAGCATCAACTCAAAAGGTGATTGGAGTTATAGAGGAAGACTTACTTGGCACAGAGGGACCCGACGTAGCCTTGACGGTTGTTGCAATCGGAACTGTTCTTGGCAATGCAGATGTGATGACCTATTTGTTGAACAGCAAGGAATACAAGAGCTATCGTGTTCCGCAGATTATATCATTTCCAAAGAATATGAATACATGGAAAGAATGGAATGAGATTAGGCTTGATGAGTTAGAGGGAGACAATGATGACGAGGGTTATGCTTTTCCAGAGAGTTTAGAGTTTTACAAAAAGAACCAAGTTGCCTTGATGGAAGACTTTGAGGTTAGTTGGTTGCATCGATTTAAAAAGAAACTTGGTCAGCCAGATGCGTTCTATGCAGCAATGCAGGACTACTTCTCGATGGGCGAGACTGCGTTTATGAAAGAGAGGCAAAACGCCCCACTTAATCAAGGTTCAACAATATATGAATTGACCAAGTCAATTATACTTTCTCGTACTTCAATGCGAAAAGCGTTGATTGTTTCAAATGATTATAAGATAGTTGTTGCTGGAACTGATATTAATCATTATGGATTACATACTGTTATATGTGGATTTAGGGCAGACCATAGTGCAGAAGTACTGGGGTACTTTAGGCTTGACAATGGTGGTGATCCTTTAGTTCCTGAAAATGCTACCGAGCAACTGGTTCAGAAGTTGATATTAAAAGGATTGTTTGATTGTGGCAACTATCTGAAAGGTTTGGCGATTCACAACGTCAAGGGTGAACGTAAAAATATTAACTGTTGGCTGATTGATGGTGGCTATGAGATGCGAACGGTTGCTGGATATGTTAAAGGTGAGGGGCGGATGTGCGGAATACCATTGCAAGTTATTCGTGGGCAGGCAGAGAAGAAATTTAAAATACCACCAAAAAGCAAATGGTTGATGCCCCCCAAGTTCATGTGTTATTTGAACGAGTCCCAGTATGGCAGATGGATTGCTGCAAATGTTGATTACTGGAAAGAGACAATGCAAAGAGCATGGCTTGACATGATTGGTTCACCAGGGTCAATTAACCTACCAAAGGGAAACCACATTGAATTTGCGGAGCATATAATTAGAGAGCGGTTGATTGATAAGGTTGTAACATCTACAGTTACGGTTCGGATATTTGCGGAAATGCCTGGATGGCATGATTATAGTGATGCTTTGACATATTGTTATGTTGCTGCTGCGTGGTTAGGGATAGTTCCTTTTGAAGATGCAAATGCAGCGATATGGCAGGAACAGAAAAGAAAGAAACGCCAGCCTAGTATAACTGGGATTGGGCGATAATGTAAGGAAAAGTATATAGTTTTTCTTACAAAAACAAAAGAAGGGTTTGGAATAATGAAATATATTGTTATATGGCTTATTGTTTTTATCATAACTGCTTGTATTTTGGGGAGGTTTTTCCCAGAATCAACAGAACGAGTTCAACAAAGAATAAACAACACTATGAGTGAAGTAAATTACAAAGGTCACTCGTATATAATATATAATAATGGAAGAACGGCAGGTATAACACACAACCCAAACTGCGAATGTTTCAAAAGGGAAGAACAAAAAAAGGAAGTTATTAAATACGAGTCAAGCACTCTTCTTTGGAATACCAACGATTTCGACAGCATATTCCAAGCTGTTACAAACTATGTAGGTGTTCCTGTTGAGGTGTTACTTTGATTTTATATTACACACACAGAAAGTTTGGAGAGTCAAACATAATTGATAATTGCTTTGTTAGGCTGGCTAAACAGGCAGAGCGAGTGGATATTACTCAGGACAAGTTTTGGAATAATATTCCTAATACTAAGATTTGGAAAAATGCCGACATTTTGTGGGCAGAAATAAACAAAGGAGATAGGTTAAAATGAAGATAATATATTACGCAGTTCCAAATTTTGGAGACAAACTGAATGAGTTGTTTATAAAAAAGGTATTTGACGAAACGCCTGAACCCTTAAAGAATTTTGAAGAGGCTGATTATTTAGGGATAGGCTCAATTTTGGGGCATTTTGTTAATGATCATATCAAAAAAGATAATATTGTTAAGATATTAGGCTCTGGCTTTATAAATGATGTTGACCCAAAAGGAAGAGAGTTTGACAGAGAGTTGATATTTGTTGCTGTTCGTGGAAAGTTGACGTTAGAAAAGGCAGAGAAACTTGTGGGACATAAGATAGATTGTGCGTTGGGTGATATGGGAATTTTTGTTGACGAGTGGTTTAATGTAAACAAAACAAAAAAACACAAGATGGGAATTATTCCACACTTTATTGACGTTAAAACTCCAATAATTCTTGATTTACCCGAGGATATTCTGTTTATAGATATAATGGGTGACCCACAAAAGATGATTGATGATATATGTAGTTGTGAGTTCGTGTTATCCTCATCGCTACATGGATTGATTACTTGTGATAGTTTGAGAGTTCCAAATAGACATATTGTACTTGGTGACAAGGTGATGGGTGGAGTGTTCAAGTTTAAGGATTATTATTCTGTTTATGGGGTATATCAAGAACCATTGACGCAAATTGGAACAACAGAGTATCTTATTACTGATGAGATGGTTGAAAAATACAAAGAGCCATTAAGAATTGCTTTAAAAAATATTGGAGGAACAATATAATGTTTTTAACCTACGATGAATCGGTAAGTCTTCTAAAAGATAAAATTCAAAAAGGGGAACTGTTTGCTTTTTCTCGTTTTGGCGATGGTGAGATTGCGATCATGTTGGAGCGTAAGTGGGTAGAGAAAAGAATAAGGGATGCGTGGGGGGGGGCGGATGATAATGTTGTTGGTGCTGGGGGGGTTGTGTTACACAATATTCCTGCAGAAGCAACCGCCGTTGGTGTTCCAACTAGAATAATTAAAAAATAAAGGAGATAAGGTAAAATGAGAATAATATCACAAGATGGATGCGTTGATTTCAATTATGATAATTATAGTATATGTTTAGAAACATTAACAGGTGATTGGGGTTATAGTGCTAGAATTAAGGCAGTAAACGGATTGACTGATTTTATTATAGGTAGTTATGATTTAAAGGAACAAGCAATAAAACAAATGAAAAAAATAAAACTTTCTTATATTAACAATTACAAAGTATATGTATTAGACGAGGAAGAAACAGAAGAAGATTGTTTTCATTCCGAACCACTTGTTGTTGTAGGAAACGATATTGAGGAAGAAATAGAAATGCAATACGAACTATTGAAACTTAAAATAATGAAAGAAATGATTGATGAAAAAAATGAATTAGAAAAGGAGCAAAAATGAAGAAGATAACGGTTGCAATAACTGTACGAGGAAATGATTCAAAGTTGTTGAGTACAATTGAAAGTGCAAAAGAACAAACAAAAGGACTTGATGCAGAGATTATGGTTGTCTCTGATGGTCCAGTTGGAGTAAGTAATTTACCCAACGACATAGTGTTGGTGCTAACTGGTGAAAAGCCAATGGGTACGAGCTATGCGAAACACGTTGCCATGCGAAATGCCGAACATGATAAAGTGGTTTGTTGCGATTCTCATATGGAGTTTCCAAAGGGTTGTTTTGAGATGTATTACGACCATCTCGAGAAGTTTCCAAAGCATATTTTATGTTCAGTATGCGAAATGATTGGTTTGGACGGAACGAGTAGTCCATATTATGGCGGAGGGTTCAAATGTAAGATTGTTGGAGACCCAAGAAACACTACAGCAAGACAAAAAGGGGAGCGTCAACCATTTGGAATACAATGGAGAAGTGAAAAACAGCCTGGACCGTTACAGGGCGTTATGGGTGGATGTTACGGTTTGACAAAAACATTCTATGATACAATGGATCAACCCTGGCAATATGGCAAAGGTTGGGGGGCTGACGAAGAGAGTATAAGCCTTGCTGGTTGGTATATGGGAGGGTTATGTTGGTTGTTGCCACAAACCGTTAATCACTTCTGCGGTATTCGTGGATTTGTTGAAGATAACTATTTTCAGTCAGCTCCATTATATAATCGTAGGCGAGTTGTTGAGATGATTGACGATAAGGTTACGAGGAATGAGTTTATTCGTTGGTTCAACGAGGCTCATGCTTTTGTGTACGATGATTTAAAAGATTTCAGTCCAATTACCGCTTGGAGAAACGAGATAACCAATAAAAAGGAACGATATTTTGTTGACTTGATTGATGATTGGGAAAGTGAAATTACAATCAAGGATTTGTATTACGTTCAGGAAGAGTTAGGTGTGGATGTCAAACAAAATCAAAGCAGGGACGAAATGATGAAGCTGTGGAGGAGTTCTGTTGTTAAACCAAACGAAGATACAGAGATTGTTGCAATTGAGGTTGAAAGTTCGATAGAAAACCCTGTTATTAGGGGGAAAGCCAATTACGGGGCAACGGAGAACAGGAGAGTGTGCCATAAATGCGGAAGCTCTGCAAGTAAGGTCAATAGTACGAAAAAAACTGGCAGAACAATCATAAGGTATAGAGAATGTTTGAAATGTCAAGCGTTGAGATGTACACAGGAGATTACTGAATAAAAGACAATAATTGAACGATAAAAAGCCTATCATTAACTTAATAGGCTTTTTTTTGTCTATTAATTAAAATAATTACTACAATATAGTACATTTTTGTTGTTTACATAATATTTATTACATTTTTGTAGTACTATGTAACCAAATAAGGGGACTACTATGGCTGATGATGATTTGGAAACAATTGCTGAAAGTGCTGTGCAGGATATTCTTGAAGGTGGTGAGAGCCGTTCGCATGATGGTGGAAGCATTAAGGCAGCTTCACTTGACAAAGTAAATTATATCAAGAACGAGCAAAACAGCAAGAAGGCTCGTTTAAGTGGTATAAGACCGCTCTTTAGAGGAATCAACTTAAGCGGGATGGGTTACTAATGGCGTGGTTCAAAGGGAAAAACGAAGAAGAGGCCATTAAACTTGGTTACAATGCTACATCTGACAAAAAACGCAGACAAGCACCAAAAACCAAGGTAACCTCCGAGAGTGTTGTACTTGGTAAATCAAAACGCTCAAAACTTCAGGCGACAGCACAAGAGCAACAACGCAATCATTCTTTGATGGCATGGATGATTCGCCAACACCTAGATTATGTTTCCTCGTTTAAAATTCAATTTAGATATGACAAAGAAGAGTTGTTGCCACTTGTCAAAGCACTTGAAAAGCTATTCAGGTGGCATGGTAGACCAGAAAATTTTGATGTGGCTCGTAGAATAGGGCGAGAAGAGGCATTTCGACTTTTTGAGTCCGAGAAAACAGTTAGTGGCGATGCCGCAATGGTCAAAATTGGTTCTCCCTATTATTCGATGCAGATGATCGAGAGTGATTTGATTGCTTATCCAAAAGTTGGCAAGAAAATCAAATCAACCAATTGTAAATATGCTTCTATTCCTAAAACAATTCTAGACAAGGTTGATAATGATTGTGGCGTTATTCTAAATAGTAATGGAGCAATTGAAAAGTTTTGTATATGCAATCGTGGTTTTGATGGCAAACAAGTTGCATTTGATCATCTTGAAAAGTGGAATAACGTCATTTTTGATTGTTACTACACACGATTTTCCTCTCAAATCCGTGGAATTTCTCCATTGTCTACTGCTTTAAACAGCATGCAAGATCTATACGAGGGGTTTGAATGGGCTTTGTTGCAACATAAAGTCCAGTCTCTTTTTGGTATTGCTCTTATGCGAGATTACAATGGTACAGATGAATTAAGCGACATGAACATGGATGGACTAGAGGGTTCGGTTTCAACATCAACAGAAACGGTTGATACAACGCCATCTGATGCTGCAACTACAATTTCAACAACTGTTGCCGATTTACAACCTGATGAAACATTTATAATTGACATGGATCAAAAAGGCAAGGTTGAAACTATTGAAGCAAAGACTCCAAGTGGAGAATATATTTCAGCTTGCAACTTAACTATCAGACTTTGCATGATTGCCTTGGATATACCTATGACATTTTTTGATAGCAAGAAGTCTTCTTTTTCAGGGATGATTGCTGACAGAAACCTTTATGAAAAGTCTTGCAAGAATAAGATTGACAAAAACAAATGGGCTAGACAGAATTATTCCGACTTTGTTGTTGATTCTTATTGGTTCTCCCCCAAGTTTAACCTTTCAAAAGTTGCTGCATCTGTTGGAATTACAGATATTCAAATGGTTAAGGATATGGTTGAGTGGATTTCTGCTGGTTTCCCATGGTTACAAAAACATCAAGAGATTGCTGGTGATTTAAAGGCAATTGCTGGTGGATTAGACAATCCTATTGATGCCGCTCGTAGACGTGGTGGTGATGCAATGAATAATTTACAAAAGACTTCACAGTTCTTGAAAGAGGCTGAAAAGTTAAATGTTCCTATTGCCTATGGTGAAAGCGGACAGAGAACGGCAGAGGAAATTGACGAAGCGGTAATTAATTCACAAGAAGAGGTAATTGATGAAAATGAAGAATAAAGCTATTGAGCAACATAATGAAAAGAATGATAAGGGTGGTAGAAAATCAGAATGGTTTGCAACGCCGATATTTGAGTTGTCGGAAGAGAAAATCAGTCACGTTGAGGGTGAAGTTTTAAAAGATGGTTTGATATGTACAGAAGGCGAGGCAAAAGGGCATGGAGTTTGGCTAGATGCTCGGTTTATAGAAGATTTATTTGAACAGGCAAATGGTTTAAAGATGGGTATTAAGGCACGTTTTGGACACCCTAATATGTGTGCAAGTGCAATTGGTACGACACTTGGTAGATGGAAAGATTGCTACATTGAAGATGTTGAGAGAGAGGATGGCTCAATGGCTTCTGCTTTACGTGGTGATTTACATTTTTCGAAGGCTGCTCACAAAGCTCCTGCTGGTGATTTGGTTGAATATGTCAAAGAGCTTGCTGCAAAGGATGGCGATTTATTTGGTTCAAGCATTGTTGCTCAAATGGATAGTTATTTTAAAAAGACTTCCGATGGAGAGAATGCCTATCAATTAGAAGAGGGTAATTGGGTGTTGGACGATGGTACAGAGTTGACATTAGAAGATGTTTCTGAATTATCAGAGGAAACTTATGCAGAATTATATAAATTCATTGCTTGCGACATTGTTGATGAGCCTGCTGCCAATGATGGAATGTTTTCAGCATTTTCAAGCGATAGCGTAGCTGGTCAGATTACAGAATTTTTAGATCAGTATCCAACAATCATAAAAGAGCTTTCGGAAAATCCACTAATCATGGAGACAATTAAAAAACACCCTGATGAAATAGACGGATTCATCAGCAGGTACAACAACAACAACGAAGGAAACGAAGAAATGACAGAAGAAACAAAAGAGGTTCTTGATGAATCTGTTGAGGTAGAGTCATTATCTGTTGACGAGTTCTCCAAGATTAAGGCAGAATTTGGTGCAGATATCGCAGCCACTATATTTGAAAGTGGTGGAAAATATGAGGATGCTCTACAAATGGCATTCGTAAAAAGCAAAGAAGATATTGAAGCATTAAGTGCTGACAAAGATTCTTTAATGAAAGAACTAGAAACGGCAAAGACTGAAATTGCTGAACTATCGGAGAAGCTAGTACATTATCAGGAAGTCCCTGATGGCGTTCCTAGTGATTTTCAAACCAAGGTGCAGAAAAAAAGCATCTATAATCAGGAGAAGAAATAATGGCAAGGCAAGGAACGGACTACGCAGATAACACTCTGCTTGGATTAATTAGAATGAACGATGAAAATTTGAGTGGGATTGAAGGTAGTGATTTGATTCAACCTACATCATTTTATGAGTTTATACACGCACAGACAGTTAGCGGAACAACTCATCTTTTCACCCTTGAAACTGGTGGTGCTGGTTCTGCTTTTAGAGCATTGAATACAGGTATTGCTAACGATGCTGGCGAAGAGAGAACTATCACAGAAACATTGCAAATTCTTGATGCAACTTTTTACAGAGACATTGCAGCAGCTCAAGCCTATAAAGGTGGAGTGGATGCTTATATGGCTAAAAATTCAATGAAAGCTATTACATCTGCTCTAGTGTCTATTGAAGACCAGTTGATTAATGGTACTGATAATGATTCTGATGGTTTTTATGGTCTTCAGGATTTGGTATCGATGTATGATGGTATGAGTTATGACGTTGGTGGTGCAGGTGGATCACGTGTTTATATGATTATCTCTGGCGAAGATGCTGTTTCAATTCTGCTTGGTAACAATGGAAACTTTGAAGCTCCTGAATATTCGGTTGCAAGAGTTGATAATGCTGCTGGAACGACATCATATCCTGCTTACTATGCTCCAATTGTGTCGTATGTAGGTTTACAGGTTGCTGGTAAATATTCGGTTGCTGTTGCGGTCAACGTTGATCATACAGGGACGTATCTTTGTGATGACGATTTGCTAAGTGAAATGTATTCATTGTTTCCTAGTGATCGCCAACCTAGAGTTAATGCTATTCTTATGAGTAGAGATTCATTGAAAGATTTGCAACAGTCACGAACTGCAACAAATCCAACTGGTCAGCCAGCTCCGTTCCCTACATCGTGGAGTGGTGCAGGACGTTCTATTCCAATTATAGTATCTGATGCAATGGAAGATTCAGAAGCTACTGTAACGACTACAACGACTAGTACAACAACTGCCGCTGTAACGACTACAACGACTAGTACAACAACTGCCGCTGTAACGACTACAACGACTAGTACAACAACTGCCGCTGTAACGACTACAACAACAAGTACTACAACTGTTGCTGCTACGACTACTACTACAAGTACTACTACTGCTGGTGGGTAATTTTTAGATTCCCTATGCTCCTAGCCCCTCCTGCTTGTATGAATGGGCAGGTTGGGGCTTCTTTTAAGGCTTTGACATATATATGAAAATAACGGAAACAATAATAAATTCTGACCATGCAATTTTGCTCGGCACATTTGAGGCTGATAATATAGAATTGCGTATTAATGGAACAGTTTTAACTGCTTTGCGTGAAAGTTTAGATATTGAAACAAAGGCTACAATGTGGGGGTTGGGTGAGGGATTTGATTTGATGGTTTCATTTGATATTGGAACTGCTCATATTAAGGTTGATTATGATTCAGACGTTGATGTTAAGATTGAAGATGTTTGGGTAGAGAAGAAGATTACAAGAATAGAGGCTCATACAGGGTCGTTCTATAAGGTTATGATTGAAGATAAATACCAATAAGAACAGGAGTGTTAGAAATGTCTGACATTACAAAAGAGCAGGCGGTTCAGCGATACGATACTTTGATTGAAAAGTTAATGGGTGAGCCAACACCTCCACAATGTAATGGGTTCGCACTTACAATGAGAGATGCCACAATTTGCTTGTTGCAAGGTCAAAAACTGCAACTACAATATGGCAATGGTTGGTCGTGGTCTAAGGCGTGGGCGGTGGTTGGATCAGTTGCTATTTCAAGTGGGGCAGCTTGTATAACGTTTTTTAAGATTGTGTCTGAATTTAGGGTTTAAATATGTCAACCAAAGAGCCAGTTGGAATTAAGTTATCAGCAGATTCTATGACTGCATTTCAACAGGCTTTGAAGTACGAGGTTGACAGCACTGGAAGTACGACAAAAGAGGCTTTGGGATGGGGTGCGTTTTACTTTGCGAGAAGTGCAAGGAAAGCTACCAAAACCGCACGCAAGGGTTCTAAGCGAATGATATTTCCCATGTATGATAAAGATGTAACAGGGAGAGCTAGAACAGCAAGCAAGGTATGGGGTGTTAGGTTGTTGAGTCAGAAACGTGGTCCTAAGGTTGTTAGAATGGCTGGCAGTAGAGGATTGAGTAAGAGTGAGGCGAAAAGAATACCACTTGCAGCAGTCCCCCATGTTGGAGCTTCAAAAAACAGTTGGTACGGTGCTTTGAAAAAGGCAAACAAGGCGATTGGGGTAAGCACAGAAGTGGGGCGTGTTTCTGATGCAAAATATATTAAATCTGGAATGATGCACACAATGACGATTACAAATACTTTAAAATATCTCTTAAAGATTAATCCATATCTCGAGAGTGTTGGTTTGGCAAATGCGGCAAAGGGTATAGCTTTAAGAGTTGAAAGAAATATTGGAAAGAAATGGTAAAATATGGCTGACAAATTAGATCAATCAGTTGAGTATTATGTTGAAAAGGCATTCAAGGATTTGTTAAAGGTGGTTTTTCAGGGGTGGAGCTACGAAGTTGCTCTTCGCCCATTTGTTGCAATGGATGATTCAAGTCAACTACCTGATATAATTTATCCTGCTATTGAGTTTGCAGCAGAGCCTTATGTTCAGCACGAAGATGCAAGTGGATTTGGAGAGGTTTCAATCACACTTGTTGCTCGTTCTTATAGTGATGATGATCCAGTTGGTCATGTATGCGATAAGATTTTTGCTAATGCTATTGCAACAATAGATTTGGCAGAGCTAATTGTTTATGCAAGTTCAAAGATTTCGATAAAAGGTTTAATTAAAGTTAAACAGACTGGGATAGCCTTTGATGCTGATTCTAGTACAAGAGAAAAAACAGTCACGTATTCGGTGTATCTAGCATCGCTACAAAAGGCTTAATGTAAAGAAAGGTTAAGATTATGAGTTCAGTTGTTTATGGACAGTTATCCAATCCAGTCTTTGGTACAACAACCGAGGCTACTGTTATTGTTGATAAGAGTGAATTATCTAGTTCCGCACAACTTGCAGAGCTTCCAGATGAAGACGGAGACATTGTTGCAGCCGCAACGCATGGCGTAAAGAATGAGTATAATTTGGAGTTCACGGTTGAAGCAGCGGCATTTCCTGCAAAAGCTCTAGTTGGTGCTACACTGGTTATTGCTGGTAATTTTGCAGAGACATATATTATCACCGAAGTTGTTAATACTTATACCAAGGCAGACTGGTTAAAAGGTTCTGTTAAGGGCGTTCAGTATGCAGGTATAACACACTCTTAATTGATTTTAAAAAAGAATAAGGAGATGATATGAGTTCAGTTGTTTATGGACAGTTGAGTAATCCAGTTTTTGGAACTACTACTGAAGCAACTATTATAGTTGATAAAAGCGAGTTGTCGAGTTCGGCACAGCTTAATGAGTTACCAGACGAAGATGGAGACATTGTTGGAGCCGCAACTCATGGTGTGAAAAACGAGTACAATATTGAGTTTACGGTTAGTGCTGTATCATTTCCTGCAAAGGCTTTAGTTGGTGCTACGTTTACCGCTGCGGGTGATTTTGCAGACACTTACATTGTTACGGAAGTTGTTAATACTTATACCAAGGCGGATTGGTTAAAAGGATCATTGAAGGGTGTTGATTATGCTGACATAGACGAAGCAGCAACAACTACAACTACAAGCACTACTACTGCTTAAAAAACAAGGGAGCTATTATGGGAAATGAAAAAGAAGTTAAAGAAGTTAAAGAAGACAAGGCAAACAACATGGATAAGGCAAAGGCTTTATCAGATGAGAAACAAGCAAAAGCAATTAAGGATATAAGTCCAGACAAGCTAGTTGGTAGTCCGATTCTTTTGTCGCCAATGACCTATGCGAGAAAAGTAATTGCAGGTAAAATTGTTGCTTACTTAACAGATAGCAAGGTTTATGATTCGGATGAATATTCCTGCTTACTTGTTGCAGTTTATGTCTTGGCAGAAAAAGACCCCTTGAAGTTGATGAAAGAGTCTAGAAATCCTAAAGGCTTTTTTGAAAAGGCGGTCAAATTTGCAGATAATGAAAAAGTTGATTATGAAGCACTAATGATTGAAGCTCAAGGAATGCTTACGGCACTTGATACGGCAGAGGCTTTGATTGCAGATAATAATAGTGATGAAGAGGAAGAAACCGAACTGGAAAAAAAATAGGTCAGCTTCGGCAACACGCTCATCTTGAATTATTCGCCATGTCAACGTTAGGAATGACAAGGGATGAGTTTTATTGGTTGTTTCCGTATGCTGAAATACTCCTCTGTTTTATGGCAAACGGAGAGAAGAATGGGACGAATTATCAATGGACTACTTTTGATGAGGGTATTGAAATTATGGAGAACTTGCGTAAGATTAGAGAGGGTAAGTTGTAATGGCAAAGACTTTGAAAACAATTTTGAGCTTGGATGGTAAACCTTTTGCTGATGGTGTGAAAAAGGCTTCTCGTGGCATGAAGACAATGCAACGAAATATGAAGAATTTTAACAGGCAGATTGGAGCTCCACTCAAAGCAGGTATCGGCAGGCTTGTCAAGTTTGCAGCGGCAGCAGTTGCAGCAGGGGCAGCACTTGCAGGAGTTGTGATAAACAAGGTTGCAAATTTGGGGGATGCTTTATCAAAAATGAGTGATAGGACGGGTATATCCATTGAACAACTTTCAAAATTACAACACGCAGCAAATCTTTCTGATTCTGATTTAACCTCTTTGGGCAAAGGCATGAAGGGGATGGCTCTGTTGATGTATGAGGCAGGGCGAGGAACGAAAACTTATACAGATGTTTTAGATGATTTGGGTATCAAATATGATGATATAAAAAACCAAAATCCAGAGAAACAACTTTCCACTTTTATGAATGCTATTGCAAACATTCAAGACCCTACAAGAAAAGCTGCTCTGGCGGTTAAGGTGTTTGGACGTGCGGGAACTCAAATGCTTCCAATGCTTAAAGATGGAGCAACTGGTTTGGCTAAGATGTTTGAGGAGGCAGAACGACTGGGTGTTGTTTTCACAAAAGAGCAAACAGATGGAGCAGTTCAATTTAACGATCAAATCACTAGATTGAAAGCATCTTTTCTAGGGTTGTTGCTTTCGGTTGTTTCTTTTGATGAGATTAATATTGCAATTGGAAAGTTGATAAATAAAGCCGTTGAGTTGAGAAAAAGCAAAGGGTTTACAGATTTTGTTGATAAGGCAAAAGAAATGGCATTCAAGGTAATCAACAAAATTGCAACAATCGGTATTGCAATCAAGGATTTTGTAAATAAAAACAAGGCTATGTTTCAAAAGTTTGGTCCTATATTTGCAGGTGTTGCGGTTGCTTTTGCGAGTGGTTTGGCTACTCCTTTGATTTTGCTTGCAGGTACAATGGTTTCAACTTTGGCAACGACTTTGATTAGTCCAATTGGTGCTATAATGCTAGCCCTTGTTGCTAGTTTTAAAATCGGAGATGCTATTCAGCAAAGTATGGGGTTAGAAGATGTTTTTGCAAAGGCACTCATTAAGGCGAGTGGATTTGGAAAGAAAATTGCGGTTGAATTATTTCGTGCTCTGCATCCAGATAAAATGTCAGACGAACAAAGAAAGACACAACTTGCCAAAATAAAAAAGAGTGCTGATTTTCAAATTGGATTAATAGAAAAAGGAGAAAAAGAAACAAGAAACCCTGCTGATATTCTTATTGACGACATGGTTGATAGTTTTAAAAAAGGCAAAAACAAAGTGGCAAGTGCCTTTAAAGACTTAATACCTGAAACAAGTTTTGATTTTGAGGAAAAACTTCGCCTTATGAGTCAGAATTCTGCAATTAAAAAGGGAATGGAATCAACAAAAATAATGGACTTTGGGAAACTCAATCCATTTGCTTCTACTGATTATGACAAAAACGATTCATCAAAAGACACTTCAAAAGTGGCGGAGAAACAACTAAAAGCACAAAACAAAACAAACACCATACTTGAAAGAGCAGTAAACACAGAGGGGATGACTTTTGCATAATGACAATTTATTCAAACGCAGGCGTTGGAGCGACATTTGTTTCATATTCGGACGAGGACGAGCAAATAACAGAGAATGGTGAGAAGAGTTATGTCCGAAGGGGGTGGATTCGTTCTGCCAATATATCTAGTTTACCAGAAGAGGGTGATGCTTATCCTGATGATAGTGATTATAAGTTAAGAAGAATATCATCTGCCCCAAAAGCTGATGCCCCTGGTATTCACGATGTGATGTTGACTTATAAAAAATCCTCTCCAAATAATGGGGCGAGTTGGGATACAGATGTCGTTGAAAAAGATAGTAATACCATTCCGATTGCAATAAATGTTGAAGACCCACTTATTCCATCTTCGTTGGCGGACCAAGCAATTGCTGCAGGAAACGCAGGCAACCAAACGATTGAAACTGGTGGCGTTTCTTATCAATATACAACTTATGTGGCTACATTTGCATGGACGGCTGCATCTCTTTTGACAGCTTCAACAGGGGAGGTTGTGGGTGAAACAGGAACACCAACTGGGATAACAAGTATAACAGCGGACACTTGGATGTTTAAAGGAAACACTGTAATGCAAAAAGGGTCAACAATAAGAGTTACCGAGAATTGGGAAGGACGAACTGTTCCTTTTAAATAATGATAAAAGAGCCACCACATTTTGGAAACGATAAGCCTTGGATGAACCAGTTAAAGAACTGGTGCAGGACGGTCAAGGATGAGTTTGAGAGGACGGCGTTGAGAGGTGACGGGGTGACCACCTCTATTAGTTCAGGGGTTGTTCATGCGAATCCATCATATTCATCTGGTGTATCATCGTTTGAATGGATTAGGTTTGTTGATGAAGATGATGAAATTACAATTGGAGAAGGGTATGTAAAGGTCGTTAAACATGGATATATCAGCTCGGGGGAAACGAGGGTTTCCATTTCTGGTGTTTTGGGTGACGGGGAACATTATCTAGCAATTGAAATAATACCAACAGGGTCGATTAGTTTTTTCATTACAAACACAATTTTAAGCGATGATATTGACAACAATAAATTTTATTATTATTTATATAAATTCACTTCGGAGACAGGAACGGATGATTCAAAAACTCTTAAAATTACTCTTGATATGCGGAGCACTTTTACCCTTACAGGCTTCTAGTGCTAATTATTTAGAATCCACGCTGGGGACGGTTAGCAATTGGAACGAACAGGTATTTCATTATTTATGGATGTATCCATCTATATTGTCAACTGACTTTTCGGATCAGACATTGGATTACTATTCAACAACAACTATTTCTGGTATTGTTGAACAGGCAATCTCCGAGGCAACGTTTGAGCCATTGTGTGTGTCTATAAATGGAACAAACATTTACTGGACTTCTGATATTTATATAGAGCATTTACAGGGACTAGCTAGTTATCTTTATTATAGTAACCGTAAACCAAAAAGAAACAATACATATCCATACGAGTCAAATTACCCCGATATTGTTGCTGTCGGAACGAATGTATATGATTATTATTCAACACCCACAAACATCCCTTGTCCAGTTGAGGACGTTGCCTATAACAATCCCGACTATTTCAAATGGTATGATGTGAGATTATATATAGACGGTGTGGATACAAACATAACAGTTCCGTATCTTTATGTTGACACAGGTATTAATACTGATTTGGCTTTGACCGAATACGCATACCCTAGTGTTGGTTTTCCTTTTACAAAATATGCAAACTACGCACAAGAAGGAGTGTTTGCCAATTACCAGACAAATGACAACGTTGGACTTGTTATAATTCAGACAAATTTTCCCGAAGTTCATCTTGATTATTCAGACAGAATAAATGCAACATTACCATCTTCTGGATATCTTGCAACAATGCCAGCCGTTTCTAGTTATAAAGCAGGAATTGGTAAGAGTTACCTTCTCCCTGATATAACAAATTCGATAACTGTGTCACGACCATTTTACAAACTTACTCGTGTGGTTGATCAAGATCCTGCTCCAGAAAGAGATTTATCTGCTGAGGTATATTTAAAATATGGAACAAAATATAATGAAGACATTGTTTTAGAACAGTATGAAACGCTGAAATATTATGTTGCAGATTCAACTCCATCATCAATGATGATTTATAGCAACATTTACAATGTCTTTTCTAATGCGTGTGACCTTACCGATACTGCTTATGCCAAAGATTTTGCGGCGGTACAATATCCCTTGTATGTACAATTTAGAGGTTACGCATGGACAAATGTAGATGAAATTTCTAATGAATTAATACAAAGGGCATACGATGAAGCCCTGACAAATTTTGAAACAAACTCTTATGCTCTTTTTAGAGTCGGGACATATTTTGATAGTATTAGTGTCGTTGGTCCAGCAGTGTCATCGCCTGATTATGCCTATGTTAGAATTTATGGACAAATCCCTTTGAGGCAACTTGTAATACTGCAAACGAGTAATTATTTGAATATATATACAAATATTTACAAAGAAACTGGTTTTGAGGTTAACATTTATTCAGATTCATGGCTAACAGAGGATGCTAGCCCTAATCCTGATCCTGAATACACAAATGTTTACCATAACTGGGATGAGCCAAGTAATATGGACTCAAATATATATTTCAATTCAACTTATAATATAACTGGTTTGGATTTTAGAGGTATAGTTTTTACGAATGATTTTGATGTTGAATTTCCGGCACCTCCAAATGATGATTGGATAAGTTGGATAAAAGTCCTAAGTAATCCAACCGAGAATGTAAATACCGCTGCTGGATATAATTGGACATCACATTTGGAAAACGTATATCCATATTTAACAAGAAAGAACAAATAAATGAAAAAAATAGTTATAAATGTAATAGCAGGATTGTTGCTAATTGGCACAAGTTTGGTAGCACAACCATACAAAAGTTTAGAGATTGACGCTGAATGGCAACAAACACAAGAGTTGCCTGATATAAACGTTCAGCAAGGTTCTGATATGGAATTGCGAATTAAGATGACTCAAAATAAATATTATCCCGATAGCAGTGGATTAACAGCAAGGTTTGAGGCTAGAGAAAATTACACTGCAACAAACTATTATACCGCATCAAGTTCTTGGACTAGCAACAGCCTACATGAAATTTCTATTGATCTCGATTCAGAGCAGACTGGCGATGTTTTGACTAACTTTTTATATTCAATTATTGCTATTAATGGTACAAAAGAATATCCGCTTGGGATAGGCAACTATTCGGTTGTTGAGTCTCGGTTTACTGGTGGGGGAAAACTACTAGACGGAAGTCCAAATGCGGTTAGTACAAACGAGTTCATTGCTGCAACAAACTCAATTTATATTTACATTGACACTTTTCCAACACACGAAGATGTTACCAATATTGTCAATGCAATTGGAACCCCTACGAGTATAACCAACGGACTTGCAACAACAAATTTTGTAAATAGTTCAATAGCCGATTTTGTTACCGAGACAATTACCAATGGACTGGCAACTATAACATACGCAGACAGTCTTATTTTGGACTTAGCAACAACCAACTTTGTAAACAGCTCGATCGCTGACTTTGTAACTGAAACCATAACAAATGGATTAGCAACTATTGACTACGTTGATAATAGTATAATTGGATTTGTTACCGAAAGCGTTACCAATGGACTTGCTTCAACTAACTATGTGAACAGTTCGATTGTTGACTTTGTTACCGAGAGTATAACTAATGGACTTGCTACCACTGTTTATGTTGACGATACTGTGGCTGACTTTGTAACCGAGTCTATCACAAACGGATTGGCTAGTGTTGTTTTTGTCAACGACTCAATTGCTGACTTCGTTACAGAAGTGATTACAAATGGCTTGGCTACTATTATTTATGCAGATAGCTTGGTGGTTGGTTTGGCAAGTACAAATTACGTGAATAGTTCCATTGAGGACTTTGTCACCGAATCAATTACTAATGGCTTAGCTACCACAGATTATGTGGA
>Ga0222640_1000206_pt1 | contig 19234 bp, 32 predicted proteins | sample AntAcemetagen187_FD_181144 | JGI IMG/M metagenome (GOLD analysis project Ga0222640, IMG submission 181144) | Saline water microbial communities from Ace Lake, Antarctica - #187 | ecosystem: Environmental > Aquatic > Non-marine Saline and Alkaline > Saline | place: Antarctica: Ace Lake... | reverse complement strand
TGATGAAGTTGAAAACCCAAATGACGATAAAATCTATGGATATAGTTTTAATTTTCACAAGCCGGACGAAAAAGGCAATACAGCAAAAATGATTATAAATAACCAGCCTTGCAAAGCTGAAATAAAGGATAACAAAGCAACTATAATTGAACTAATATAAATTGGAAAGACGTATTATAACAGGATTAATCACATCCACAAGTTTTATAAATCAAATTGAAAACGTTTGGGACGCCCAATTATTAGAATCTTCCACGGCAAGAATGTTAGCCGGTTGGGTATTTGAATACTACAGGAAATATCAAAAATGCCCAGGAAAAGAAATTGAAAACATCTTTTATCAAAAACTTAGAGATAATAAAATATCAAAAGAAATCGGTGAAGAAATAGAAACCGAAATTCTTCCATCACTATCAAAAGAATATGAAGAAAACGGAATTAACCTGAATTACCTTTTAGACTCCACACACCAATACCTCCAGGAAAAACATCTGGAACAACATTCCCAAACGATACAAACCCTGGTTGAGCAAGGTGAACTGACTGAGGCGGAGAAAACCGCAAGTGAATACAAAGCCCTAGCCAGGGAATCAGGACAGGATTTGGATCTTAGCAGTGAAACAGCTTTGTTGAGGGTTGAAAAAGCATTTACCCAGGCAAGCTCCCCAGTTGTAAAATACCCAAGGCAGTTAGGACAGTTTTGGAATGATCAGTTGGTTAAAGGTAAACTGGTAGCCCTGATGGCTCCTGAAAAGAGAGGAAAAACGTGGTGGCTGATGGATATGGCAATGCGAGCAGCCAGACAGAAAAAGAAAGTAGCATTCTTCCAGGCTGGGGACATGACAGAGGATGAACAGATAATGCGTATGTGCATTCATATCACAAAGAAATCTAACTTAGAAAAATACAGTGGTAAGATGTTTCAACCCGTCAGGGATTGTGTATTAAATCAATTAGGAACTTGCACCAAAGAAGTTAGGGAATGTGATTTTGGAGTGTTTGAAGGCCATACAATAAAGGAAATACGGAAGGATGTTACGTTGGAAGAATTGAAAGAAGCTTGGAAAGATAACCCGGATTACTTGCCTTGCTCAAGTTGTAAAGCATATAACTACCAACATATCGGAGCCGTCTGGTTGGAAGAGGTTAATACAGGCAACGCCCTGACAATGGAACAGGCTAAAGAGGCGGTGGATAAGTTCTTTATTCAAAACAAACGAAGGTTCAAACTTTCCTCTCATGCCAACGATACTTTGTCCATTAAAGAAATAAACGCTTTGTTGGATGTTTGGGAACGGCAAGAGGATTTCATACCTGCCATAATAGTTATTGATTACGCTGATCTGTTGGTTCCTGATAATAGTGGTATTGAATTTAGACATCAACAAAACAAGATATGGAAAGGTTTACGGAACTTGTCTCAGGTTAGGGATTGTTTGGTGGTAACAGCCACCCAGGCAGATGCTGCTAGTTATGAGCAAAACCGTTTGAAGCTAAAGAATTTTAGTGAGGATAAGAGGAAATATGCCCATTGCACTGCTATGTATGGATTAAATCAAGACCCAAAGGATAGGGAAAAAGGTTTAAAAATAATGAGGATCAATGAAATTATAAAACGTGAAGGATCGTTTAGTAATGCAAATGAGGTTACTGTAATACAGAATTTAGAGAGGGGAAGACCTTATTTAGGATCGTTTTGGTAATGTTAAAAATATTTTTTGTATAATATAGTAAATAGAAATTATGTTTTTAGACGATGAATTATTAAAAATGTGTGAGATTGCAGAAGCTGGGAAACCTGAAGGGGTGCAAAAGCTGAATGTTGATATTTGCAGAAAATGCGAAGATTATTATAAAACCGGACTCAATGAATTATCGACAGGAAAGGAAATAAAAATCAGATTAGATAAAGCATTTAATTTGTTTGATTCCTTTGTGAGAATGGCTTTAAAAAGCGAAGATTTACAAACTAAAATACTTGGAGAATTATTTAAGAAGCACACTTTTAAGAAACAATTTTTAGCAAATAAAAAGATAAATGAAATATATAATAAATTATAAAACAAAACAAAATGTACACAATCAGCAAAGAATTCTCATTCAGCGCCAGTCATAAACTGACAGGCTTACCAGTAGAACACCCTTGCAGTCAGCTTCACGGACACAACTATTTAGTCATAGTTGAATTGCAATCCGCCAACTTAGATAAAACTGGTATGGTAGTAGATTACAGAAAACTAACCTTTATAAAAGAGCATATTGATGCCCATTTGGATCATAAACATTTGAATGATGTATTGGATTTCAACCCAACGGCTGAGAACCTGGCTAAGTATATTTTTGATTTGTTTAGTAAGACATACCCTCAGTTGATTGCGGTGTCGGTTAAAGAAGATACAACAAGAACGGCAAGATACACACCGTTATTTGGTACCGGGAAGATGACTAATCAAAGTATTGCTGAAAAAATTAATAAGAATATGTTGTAAAATAGAATAAAAATTTGTATAATATAGTATTAATCAAAACAAATCAAAATGAAAAAAGAAGTATTAAGTAAAGCAGCAAAGGAATTGGATAAGCTATTGTTTAAGACATCTCAAATAAAGTTAAACCAAAAGCCAGAGGAATTGCAAAAAGACACGGAGGAAGCCTCGAAGGAACTACAATCGGATGATACCATAACCAAGGAAACTCTCGAAGCCCTTACAGAGATTTGGAAAGACCGGGATGGAGAACTTACTGTTAAGGTATGTGAAATATTCCGTGGGCTTGGAATATTGCCTGCAGTGGAAGAAAACAAGCAGGAGGAAGATGCTGAGATTGTACCTGATGAAGATTCATTGGTAGGAGAAATTAACGATGCTGAACGGATTAAGGATTTGAAAGACATTGCCCGGAGTAATGATGAGTTCAAAGCAATCCGTGGACAGTTGAATGGTTATAAAGAGTTGGAAGATTTACGCAATGAAATGTTAGTAATATTAGATGGATCAGTTAAGAAAGCAGAACCGGAAGTTAAGGCGGAAGCTGAAAAGGAAAAGGCTGCTGAACCTGCCTATGTGAAAAAGGGGAATGAGAAGAAAGAGGAACCGAAAATAGCAATAAAAGAAACCAAACAACTTGAAGAATCCAATGTTGTTAAAGGGTTAATAATTGGTTCAAAAGTAAAATTCACTACTGCAGCCAATTCCAAAATAGCTCCTAAAAAGCAATTGACTGGTGAAATTATTCAAATTAAAAATTGTAATAAACTCAAACAAGAGGTTGTTAAAATACAAACAAAAGTAGGAGATTTTTATAAAACCAGTAAAAGTATTACATTGGTATAAAAATGAAAGATATTTTTGATAATGTCAGATTACTTTTAACTACGAGAGGAAGAGTGTCTTTTCAACCTACTCTAAAGAATTTATCAGATACTATCCGTCAAAAAGTAACTATTATTTGTTATCCAGGAGAAAGAAAACAACATCTTATAAATTGGGAAGGAAAAGTTTATCAAATAATAGAACACCCAAATGTATTGGATAATATCGATGCAATTCGTCATTGGTGTATTGAACATTTTAAGGAGGATTACATTATTTTTATGGATGATAATCTTAATTTTCATGTTAGAAAGGATAGTGAAAGGGGTACTCAATGTAAGTTCCCATTACATCAAATGTGTTCAAAACATTTCAGTGAAAAAACAATAAGCACAATTCAATGGGAAATGTTTACATGGATTATTGACAGGTTAAAGTCTATGAAATATGGAATTGTTGGTTCTTCTTCTTCTAATAAAAGTATTCAAAATTTAATAGATCAAAAATACGGAGTAGTAGGCATTTCTACAAGACCAGGAAATAACAGACACATAAAAAATGAAGAAGAAAATTTTAGAGTGTATGCTTTTTGGGGTATAAACAAACTTTTATTTAATCAAGTTAAGTATAATTATGATGTTTCAAGTTTTAAATATAAAGGAGATTTTTATACTGTTCTTTTTATGCTCACACAGGGCTTTCCTAATATTATTAGTTATAAATATTCCTTCGGAAAAGTAGGAGGTCCTAATAATCAAGGAGGATGTAGCATATATAGAAATGAAAAGTTGATCTCTTTAGAAGCAGAATTGTTAGCTAAAAAATTCCCAGGTATTGTTAAGATAGTAACTAAAAATAGTAAAAGCTGGAAGGGAGTCTCCGATGAAATAAAAGATGTTAACGTACAATGGAAAAAAGCATATGAATACGGTATAAGACAAAAGAAAGATGAAAAATACAGGCTTTTTTAATACACCGATAAAAGACCCTTTATACTTCTTTGTATATTGGATAGCAGAGCGGCAAAATATATTTTGGAAACGATATAATAATGTATATCCTCCATGGACAAATGATGATGTATTCAAAAGAGTAAAATTTACTAATGTGTATCGTATATTAGACCGTAGTAGTCAAGACCTTTTACAACGTGTTATTTATAATGGTAAACAATATTCAAAACGGGATATGTTGTATCGTATTATTGTGTATAAACACTTTAATCATCCTCCTACCTGGACACGATTAATAGAAGAATTTGGAGATGTCACATTGGATGTTCCAAAACAGGAAATATTAGACTTTCTAACTTCTTTGTCTAATAGTATTTATAATAAGGCATACATGCTTACAAGTGGATTCACTAAAGGCAAAAAATATTCAAAATTTTATGGAATGAATAAATTCCATGCATACTTTGAAATTTTCTATAATGAAATATTTGATAATGGATATGATGCAGAAGTATTAAAGAGTCAATCTATGCAAGAATTATTTACAAAATTGAGTCCAATTACAGGATTCGGTGATTTTATTTCTATGCAATATTGTATTGATTTTAACTACAGCACACTATTCAATTTCTCTGAAAATGATTTCATTATAACAGGTAGAGGGGCTAAAAGAGGGATAGATCGGGTATTTAAACAAAGGAAAGAAAGAGACTATAAAGACATTATTTATTGGACAAAAAAGAATATTAATGAATTATTCAAAAAGTATAAAGTATCATTTACTCCATTACCTGGAAGAGAACTCACGTTAACAGACATACACAACTGCTATTGTGAAATAGGAAAGTATTTGAAAATGCTCAATCCAGACAAAAACACACCCGGTGAAAAGCAAATCAGCCATCGTTTTTATTATGATCGGAAAAAAGATAAAATCCAATACACATTTCCACCTGATTGGAATGTAAAATTATAACTATGTATACGTTTAAAAATTTAGATCAGACATTAATAGGGATAAGTCAAGAAATCCTAAAAGTAGGTGCATGGAGAAACGTACGTGGGTTTCGTTGTCTTGAAATTCCTAATCCTGTACTAATTAAAATCACTAATCCTACTGACCGATATATTACCATTCCTGAACGCAAGTGGAATCGATATCTTCCATTTGCTGAAAGCCTTTGGATGGCTTTAGGACTGAATGATCTTGATTCATTACCTGGTCGGTATGTTAAAAACTTATATAATTATTCAGATAACGGTCGTACATGGCGTGGTGGATATGGTCCTCGTATACGTAGCTTCAGTGGTCTTAATTTAGATTATGATGTGTCTGAACCAGAATACCGGAACATAACTCGTGGATGTATTCAAACAACCGATCAATTACGATATGTTATTCTTTCTTTACAAAAAGATATTAATACACGACAAGCTCTTATTCAAATAGGAGATCCAGCAAAAGATTGTTTTGATGTTGATGGAGAGTTAAAAATAACTAAAGATTATCCCTGTAGTCGTACATTGCAATTTATGATGGTTGACAAAAAATTGGATTGTACTTTGTATATACGTTCCAATGATGTTGTATTTGGTTTGAGTGCTGTAAATGTATTTAATTTTACATGGATGCAGGAATATATAGCTAATATTTTAGGTGTCCCTGTAGGAAATTATTATCATTTCGTAAATAATTTACATGTATATGATTATCATTTAGACAAAGTCAGAATGTTTGCCAATATGGACATCCAGAAATATGATAGGGATGTTCAGTTTCAATATAAAGATAAGATTGAATCGTTACAAGAATTTGATAAGTTACTTACAAATGTGTATCATTATGAAAAAGGAGTGTTTTCAGGAGAGTTTGAGGACTTTGTTTCATTCGATAATGATATGGTCAACGATTGGGCTAAAGTGTTCTTATACCACTCTAAACATGCTTTAAAAGACAAATTTATTAATCCTCATTTAAACAACTTATTTAACTTATAAAAAATGGATATTAAATACTATCGAAAATTAAAAAACGTAGATCGTTTAGGAATAGAACCAAAATTACGAGAGTATAATTTACTCGAACACCAATATATGGTTGCTATGCTGTTTCGACACTTTGCTTATAAAGAAGACGTGCCGTATGATATGCAAATATTTGATCTGGTTTTGCATCATGATATAATAGAAACAGTAACGTCAGATATTCCTTACCCTGTTAAAAACTTCAATAGAAAAACAGTTGAATGTTGGAGCACAATTGAACAAGAAATAATACAAAATCATGCCCAACTAATTCGATACAGTGATAAGAATATTGAACAAGCTATGACAGACAAACAATTTTTATTATTTAAAGTGTGTGATTTATTAGACTTATGGATATTTTTAAAGGAAGAACAAAAGATGGGGAATAATAGTAGTAGTTGTAAAAAAATAATCAAAACATGTGTTGAATTAATTAAAGGAAAATTCGGAACTGTAGATGTATATATGAAAACTTATGATTATGAAAACTTCTAATCAACCTTTTTTAGATAATCTCTGGCGTTGGAAAACGGGTATTCCAGAAAAGGAAATAGGTGTCCCTTCTCCAAAAAAACTTGAAGAACTGTCAAAAACAGAATGGTCTACTGAATTTGAAAAACGTATGCGAAATAGATTAATATTTGGTGCATATCGATATGGGCAAATGGGACATGGAAGAATTCCAGCAGGGAAGCCTACATATGATCGTTGTGAAAGTGTGCGTAAACGTCTTGGTTTTTTTGAACAGACTGGTAATGCTGAATGGTTAGTTGACATTGCTAATTTAGCTCTATTGATTTACGAAGAACGTGTACATCCAAAATTTCATTTTAAACACATTGATGGCGATACTGATGAATCTTATCATGATAACATAATTAAAAAATAAAATGATAATAAAAATAATAAATAGATCGAATAATCCCCTGCCAATATACAACACAGAACAGTCTGCAGGAGTAGATTTGAGGGCATATATAATAAAAAAGATTAGTATTAAACCTCTTGAAAGAACCTTGGTGCCAACAGGTTTATTTATTGAGCTACCAAATGGATATGAGGCACAAATTCGACCAAGAAGTGGATTGGCAATAAAGAAAGGAATTAGCGTATTAAATGCTCCTGGAACAATTGATGCTGATTACAGAGGGGAAATAATGGTAGTTCTTATTAATCTGTCGAATGAAAATGTAGATATCAATAATGGAGATAGAATATGTCAAATGGTTATTAACAGACATGCGAAAGCAAATTTTCAAGAAGTGCAAGTATTAAACAAAACAAAGAGAGGGAAAAGAGGTTTAGGACATACTGGAAATAGATAAAATTTAAGAAACTTACAATAAAACTCAAATATTATGAATAATACAAAAAGTGCTAGAATAAAAGATATCAGAAAAGTATTTCGTCGTAAATGGCCTGACTATCGTGTTGTTGGTAATTATTCACATGACAAAGGTGTTTGGGTATTGCGAAAAGATTCTGTTCCTGTTATTACACAGATATTTAATAAAAATTATGATTTATTTCGAGCTTTATTTATACCAGGATATCATCCAGGAAAATCATTAGAAGAAATATATAAAAGAAACACATTTGGTGCTACTTTTGTCTCTCCTAGTATTTCAAAGGCTCATATACGTAATCTTCTTAATGCTTTTATCAGTCATTACAAAACAGCTCAAATATTGGGAGAAGTATTTGATATTTATTTACCTGATATGCCTATAAACACAGCTCAAAAAAGGTATAAAAAACTAAAATAAAACATGAAAAAACAAAACTTACTAACAGCCCTTGAAACAGTCAAACCAGGTTTGGCTGCAAAGGAAATGATTGAACAATCCACATCGTTTGCATTTATGAACGGTAGGGTTGTAACGTACAATGATGAAATCAGTCTGAGCCACCCGGTTGAAGACCTGGAAATCGAAGGAGCAATCCAAGCTGATGAACTTTATAAACTACTGAACAAACTAAAGGAGGATGAAATTGAAGTAGAAATCAAAGGAGGAGAACTTTTACTAAAAAGTGGAAAAACAAAAGCTGGATTAACTCTCCAACAAGAAATCACTCTACCACTGGAAGAAATCGGTGAAACAGGAAAGTGGAAAACCCTGCCTGAAGGATTTTTAAACCACATCAGGTTTGCAATGACTTGTTGTTCCAGGGATATGTCCCGTCCGGTGTTGACTTGCGTTCATGTAAGCAAGGAGGGTGTGATTGAAGGATCAGACGGGTTCCGTATTACTCGTTGTCAGTTAGAGGAGCAGATGCCGATAAAAACATTTCTATTGCCTGTATCGGCTGCCGTACAAGTAATAAGAATAAAGCCTACTAAAATAGCAACAGGTGATGGATGGATTCATTTTAAAACTGATGAGGATACCATATTATCCTGCCGGGTGTTTGAAGACACGTTTCCCGATACCGCTCCGTTCTTAAAGGTTGAAGGGGTGGAAATTGTTTTACCAAAACAAATTGATGAGATATTGGATCGTGCTGCTGTATTTGCAAAACGGGATCATTTCCTGGATGAGGTGGTTACGATTACAATAGGTGATAAGCACATTACAGTAAAAAGCAAAAGTGACACCGGTTGGTTTAAGGAGTCGGCTCGGATGCGGTATAGTGATAAACCGATTACGTTTTCTATTACCCCATACTTATTACAGGATATATTAAAGGAAACGAATGTTTGCGTAATGTGTGAAGATCGGTTGAAGTTTGAAGGAGCCGGGTGGGAACATATTACAACATTAAGGGAAAATGCGGAGTAATATGAACCATGCAAGTTTATATACTGGTATTGGAGGTTGGTTATTAGCCGCTGAAATGGCAGGAATTGAAAATATATTTGCAGTAGAAAATGACAAGTTTTGTAATAAGGTAATAAAAAAGAATTTTCCAAAAGTTAAACAATATGGGGACATCAAAAAATTCAAAGGAAAAGAATATTACAAAACAATCGATATTCTTTCCTCCTCAGATCCTTGCCAACCTTACAGTATTGCCGGGAAGCGAAAAGGCTCGGAAGATGACCGTTTCCTCTGGGAAGAGACTATTAGGGTGGTTCAAGAAATCAGACCGCCCGTTGCTGTTTTCGAGAATGTTGCTGGTCTCATCAGCATGGAAAATGGCAAAGCACTTGAAAGGATACTCACTGATTTGGAAAACGAAGGTTACTGGACAGAAGCGTTTATTATTCCGGCTGCAAGTGTCGGGGCGTGGCATAGAAGAGACAGGATCTGGATTATTGCCAACAGCTTGTGCATCGGAAGCGGGAAAATCAGATCATTCATTAAAGATGACATTAGAAGGCAAAATACAAATGACATTAGACAGGTATGTAAAAATGGAAGCATTAAAGATGTTTCCAACACCAAAGAAGCAATGTGCAAACAGCCCAGGATTACACGGTCAAGGAGGAATGGACTTACAAACTCATGTAAAGATGTTCCCGACACCGACAACCAGGAATTACAAGGACGGAACGGCAGAAAGTTGCAAAAATGTAGAAAGCAACGGATTATTAGGAAGGGAAATACACAAAACGACGGAAAATACTGGCAGTCTGAACCCGAACTGGGTCGAGTGGCTAATGGGATACCCAACAGGGTGGACCGACTTAAAGGATTAGGTAATGCAATCGTTCCGCAAGTAGCATTTGAAATATTTAAAGCAATTTTACAAACCCAAAAATGAACCAAGGATTCTTCACAGCAAAACAAACTGAATCAAAATCCCGACCGGATGGCAAAACCTATTCCTGTGCTTCATGTGGATTGTATAAGAATTGCAAAACTCCAAAAATGGAACCGTACGGAGAATTTAAACGTAAGATTCTGGTAATCGGAGAAGCTCCAGGCAGAACAGAAGATCAACGCGGGCATCCCTGGCAAGGTAAAGCAGGTAGATTATTACAACAAACTTTCCATAATGAATTGAGAGTGGATCTGTTTGAAGCCTGCCTTTGTGTAAATGCTGTAAACTGCCATCCAGAAGACAACCGAACACCTACCAATTATGAAGTTGATTGTTGCCGAAAAAACATATTGCAAATAATTGAGGAAAAGAAACCAAAACTGATTATCCTACTTGGTGGATCGGCTTTGTATAGCATAATCGGGCATCGTTGGAAAAAAGGATTGGATGGAATAATGAAGTGGCGTGGATGGACGATTCCTGATCAGGACTTTGGGTGTTGGATTTGTCCTACGTTTCATCCCAGTTTTGTTTTGCGTGGTGAGCGGGAAGTGGAAACGGTTTGGAAGAATGATTTGAAACAAGCTATTGAAAAGGTGGATAAATCTCTACCCAAGTATGAAGAACCAGAGATACAAATAATTGAAGATTTAATTCCTTTAGATGAATTTCTTACACTATATGTTAAAACTATCAAAATTGTATCAAATATCAGTCCAAATAGTAAAGTGTTTAAATCTGGAGTTTGTGCATTCGATTATGAAACAACCGGATTAAAACCACATGCAAAAGGACATCGGATTGTTTGTTGTGCAATAGCCACAAGCGCCAATCACTGTTATGTATTTATAATGCCAAAAAGCCGATTAGCCCGACAACCATTTGTTGATTTACTAGCTAATCCTGACATCGGTAAAATAGCTCACAACATGAAATATGAGGAGCAGTGGAGTAAAGTCAGGTTAAGGCAACCTGTTAAGAACTGGTTGTGGGATTCAATGCAGGCGGCTCACATATTGGATAACCGTCCTGGAATTACTTCGTTAAAATTTCAAGTATATGTTCGGTTTGGCGTGGTTGATTACAGTTCGGAAATTAGCCCGTATTTAAAACCAGCTTCAAAGGATGGAAATGCTATTAACCGTATTTATGAATTGTTGGAACAGCCTGGAGGAGAGGAAAAACTATTGACATACTGCGGACTTGACGCAATCTGGACTTATCGGTTGGCTATGTTACAAATGAATGAAATGAATTATGATGATTTACCTTTTTAAAATTATATGTTATGGCAAAACCTTGTAAAAATAAAGAAGATGTAATAAAAAGAAATATGGCTTACAAACGATTATGTCGTATAAACCATTGGCATCCTGGATTACCTCCTCCTGAATTGTATGGAAGTAAAACAAAGAAAACAGGAGAATTAACATTAAATGATATTGTAGAGGGATTACCAAAATGACAATCAACCCAAAAACAATTTCTGCATATAACTTAATCCATTCGGGAACCTTAGCTTTCACAAGAGCCGAAAGTCAAGGAATGCGTATTGATGTTGAATATGCTGAAAAGAAAAAAGCCCGATTGACAAAGAAAATTGAACGCCTGGAAAACCGATTATATGAAACCAAGTTTTATAGACATTGGCAACATCACAGCAAAAGTAAACCAAATATAAATTCCGGTACTCAACTAGCTTATTATTTATACAACATAAAGGAATTAGATCCACCAAAACAAACAGAATCTGGGAAAGGCTCTACGGATGATGAATCTTTGAAACTATTGAACATCCCAGAACTTAATGATATATTAGAAATAAAGAAACTAAAAAAAGTCAGAGATACTTATCTAGATGCTTTCCTTAGAGAGCAGGTCAACGGATATGTACACCCCTCGTTTAATTTACACTTGGTTCGTACTTTCCGTTCAAGCAGTGATCATCCAAACTATCAAAACATACCAATTCGGGACAAGGAGGCTATGCAAACGGTGCGTAAGGCATTATATCCACGTCCCGGACACCAACTATTAGAGGCGGATTACAGTGGCTTAGAAGTAAGGATTGCGGCTTGTTATCATCAGGATCCAAATATGTTGAAGTATATTAAGAATCCCGCAAGTGATATGCACGCCGATATGGCAAAACAAATATTCAAACTTCCAAATCTTAATAAATCAATTCCCGAACACAAAATACTTAGAGCTGCTGCAAAGAATGGTTTTGTATTCCCTGAGTTCTATGGAGACTATTACAAAAATTGTGCGGAGAATATGGCTTGTAAATGGGGGCAATTACCACAGGGTAGATGGAAAGAGGGTCAAGGAATTAAAATGCCTGAAGGAACTTTATCGGATCACTTAATAGAAAAAGGAATTAAATCATACTCTCAATTCGAAGATCATGTAAAAGATATTGAGGAGGACTTTTGGACAAATCGTTTTCCTAACTACGCCCGATGGAAAAAACGCTGGTGGGTTGCTTATCAAAAGTATGGGTATATTGATATGAAGACGGGTTTCCGGTGTAGTGGAATATTTAGTAAGAATGATGCAATTAATTATCCAGTACAGGGAGCTGCGTTTCATTGTTTGTTATGGTCGTTTGTTGAGTTGGATAGAATTATGAGAGAAGAAAAGTGGGATACTCGATTAATCGGGCAGGTACATGATTCTGTAGTATTGGATGTACACCCGGATGAACTTAACCATGTAGCTAAAACAGTTCGTAGAGTGACTTGTGAGGATTTACCGAAAGCCTGGAAGTGGATAATAGTTCCGCTTTCCGTAGATATGGATTTGTGTGGAGTGGATGAAAGTTGGGCTGACAAGAAAGAATTCGTATGTTAAATATTTTTTGTATAATATAGTAAATAGAAATTATGGAAATAGCTAAAATTGAAGAAGGGTACAAAATGCTTCTAGTAAAAGCAAACTTGATAGCTCAAATTAAAAGAGTTAAAACAGGTCTTGTAGATAAGAAAATAAGTCGATTATCATTTGAAAGTAAGCATGGAGCCTATATTTTTAAAGTTGAAGGAAATGATAAATTTATTGTGCAGACTGCTGAATTGTATTTACAAATATTAGAAGGCATGTTGAAAGAATTGAATTTAAAAATAATGGCATTATGAACAAGGAACCAAAAACCACAGAAGCCCATTTAATGGATTTACTCACTGAATTTCTAAAACACGACTTCACTAAAGAAAGTGTATTGGTAGTCGGGTATGAATTGAGTAAGAAATATGCCGAACGAATTAATAGAAATGTTTTAAAAACTATTGGAAAGGAGATTGGACAAGGATGAAAACTCTCATTAAAATAATCATTTTTTTATTCCTTACAGCTATACTGTGTTTATATATACTTATTCCGTCTATCGGATTAGGAATGCGTACGGTATTGTCTTGGTATTTATCATGGTTTTATATAAGTCATTGTATTGTAGGCATGATAATATTTATAGTACCATTAATATATATTTTTAATTGGATTGATAAAAACATAAAATGAGTCTTTACCACAAATACAGACCAACAGAACTGGAAGACATCCGAGGCAATTCCGATATGGTGGATTCTTTGCAGAAAATGCTAGCAGACAAAGAAACCTGTTCACATACGTTTTTACTACATGGACCAACCGGATGCGGGAAAACTACAATAGGCAGGATCATAGCCACTGAACTTAATTGCAAAGGAAATGATTTCCGGGAAGTTAATACAGCTGATTTTCGTGGTATTGATTCTGTACGAGAGATAAGAAAAAATATGCAGTTTAAAGCCTTACAGGGAGATTGCCTGGTTTGGTTAATCGACGAGGCTCATAAATTAACCAAGGATGCTCAGAACGCTTTACTGAAAATGTTAGAAGATTCTCCAAAGCATGTTTACTTTGTATTATGTACCACTGAACCAACCGGCTTACTAGGCACAGTAAAAAACAGATGTGCTCAATTCCAAGTCCGTCCGTTGAATGAACGGCAAATGTTTGGATTGCTTAGAAGTGTGGTAAAAGCAGAAGATGAAACCTGTACAAAAGAAATATATGAACAAATCTTTCAGGATAGTTTCGGGTATCCACGTAATGCTTTACAGATATTAGATCAAGTATTACTGGCTGATCCGGAAAACCGATTGGAAATTGCTAAACAAGCCGAGGTAGTTCAATCACAGAGTATTCAATTGTGTAGAACATTAGTAAATGGAGGAACAGCTTGGAAAGAAGTTCGTGAAATATTAAACGGATTGAAAGAGGAGGAACCGGAAAGCATCCGCCGTCATGTGTTGGGATATGCTCAAGCAGTTTTGTTGAAATCGGATAACGTAAGGGCTGGTTTGGTGTTGGAAGAATTTGTTGATCCGTTTTGGAACTCAGGTTTTCCCGGGCTTACTTTTGCATGCTATACAGTAATTAAAAACTAATTGATATGAAAAATTATAACTATATACTACTTACATGCTGGCTTGTATTAATCTGTATTCTGTATTTTATAAATAAAATAGATATAGGAGATTTTCTCATTGGTATGCTTATACTTTCTATTTCTAGTATAATTATGCAAACACAGGAAAAAACTAAATAATATGAGTTTATTCCTTGAATGTGTTATAGTATTGTTAGGATGTTGTGTAGTAGGATATGAGATTTGGTGTATAATAAGTTGGCTGGAAAAAATAAATAAAAACTAATTGATATGAAACTTGAACTTAATATAAATGACCAGGTATTAGTAAAATTAACAGAGTTTGGGAAAGAAGTATTAACAAAATATTATAGAAAACCTATTGCTCCAGAACTGGATGGATATTACAAATTTTCTATTTGGGGGCTTGCTAAAATTTTTGGCAAAGAATTTTATAATGGACAAATAAATCCTGTTATTGAAGACAACAAACTTATTATACAGTAATGAAAATAAAACCACCATCAAAAAAGGCAAAATTACAACCACTCGTAAGGAGAGGAAAGAAGGTTGGTAGGAATGAAAAATGCCCGTGTGGTAGTGGTAAGAAATATAAACATTGTTGTCTGCCAAAGATAAAGGCAAATGAATTACCTCCGAAAATCAAGGTGGTGGAAGTACCGGAAAAGAAGTTTAAACGAACTAAAAAATAAATGATATGAACTACGAAAAAGACATGAGAATTGATGAGACTTCTTTAGATATAGAGTGGTTAGAACAAGCCGAGTTGGCTATGAAATACGGAGGGATTTACTCAGATGCTAGGAAAGAATTAGAACAGGCTGAAGAGGAAGTCAAAGTAATCCGATCAGAATTAGTAAAAGAAGCTAACGAAGATCCTGATAAGTATCTTGGAGATGGAATAAAACCAACCGGACCTAATGTAGAAGCTTATTACCGTACTCACAAACGACACAAAGATTGTAAACAGAAAATAATTGATTTACAATTTGAGTTGAGTAATGCTGAAATTGCTAAGAGTGAAATAAGTTTTACCAGGAAAGCCGCTTTGGAAAATCTTGTAGTTTTACATGGACAACAATATTTTGCCGGTCCAAAAGTACCAAGGGCGATTACAAGTGAAAGAGAAAAGCATGAAAAGCAAAAGAAAGTTGATGCAGGTGTTGGAAAACGGTTAAAAAGGAGTAAATAATTATGCTAAAAGAAATATTAAACGGAGCAGCTTTAGGAATAATCTTTCTATGTACATTATATCTAATAGGAAGAGTCTTAACGGCTGCTTGTATTGACGGAGTGATGAAACATTTTAAAAACAAATCTAAACAAAAACAAAATGGCAAAGAAAAGAAAAAGTAGTTTTAGAGGTAAGGTTAACAAGGATTCCAAACGTCAGACATCTGGCTATGGATACTTGAACCTACCAAAAGGAGTGAGTGTGTTTAATCCAGAACCAAAAAGTACTGTAAAGCTGGATTTCATGCCTTACGAAGTAACCAGCAAACGACATCCTGATCGTAACGTTGAGGATGAAATTGCTGTACCAGGAAGTCTGTGGTATAAACTTCCATTCAAAATTCACAGGAACATTGGAGTGGATAATGATAAGGTTGTTTGTTTAACATCCATTGGCAAGGCTTGTCCAGTATGTGAAAAGCGAGCTGAATTGATTCGTCAGGAAGCTGATAAGGAGGATACAGATGGTTTGAAACAATCTAAAAGAAACCTGTATTGTGTTATTCCATTGGACTCAAAGAAACACGATGCTGAACCTCATATAATGGATATGTCTCAATATCTATGTCAGGAGGAAATCAATAATACTTTGGAAGAGGATGAGGATTATGAAGTATTTCCTGACTTGGAAGAAGGTTTGACAATGAGATGCCGGTTTGATGCTGGTACGATTGGCTCGTCAAAACCATTTGCAGAGCTTGGTAAAGTAACTCCTGTTGAAAGGAAAGAACAATACACGGAAGACATTTTGGATGACATACCAAACTTGGATGAAGTATTGAATATTCTTTCTTATAAGGAATTGGAAGCTAAATTCCTGGAGTTGGATGAAGAGGATGTAAATGAGGAAGAAGAACCAGAGGAAGAAGTACCTACCAGAAAACGTAAAACCAGGGATGAAGAACCGGAAGAGGAAAAGCCAAAACGTACAAGGAAAGTAAAAGAGGAAGAATCGGAGGAAGAAGTTGAAGAGGAAAAACCAAAACGTACCCGGAAACGTAAAGAAACCCAGGATGATGATAACAAATGTCCACACGGACACGAATTTGGAAAGGATTGTGATGAATATCCAAAGGATTGTAATGACTGTGATCTTTGGGATGAATGTGGTGAGGAACAAGATAAAAAATAGAATATGTCTATTTTAAAAGTAAGTGATAAAAAAAGTAGTCCAGAAAAATCCAAGCTTGTTGGGGCTTATTTGCCCCAGCAGGTTTCGGATTACTTAACATTATATTCCCTGGCTCATGGTATATCCAAGTCCGTAGTGTTGAGGGATGAAATTCAACATTGGTTTGATTCTCAAATGGAGGAGGAAACAGCTTTGGTAAAACTAATTGGCAAGAAAGCTCGGGTGGAACAAAAGAAATGGGAGTCAAAGATGACGTTTAAAAAGAGTTTACGAGCTGAATTGCTAAGAAGGAATGTCAGTGATGATCATGTAAAAACAATTTTAACAGCTTTGGAATGAAAGCAACAGAATTGAGAATTGGAAATTATGTCTGGGATGATTATTCAGGCGAAATGATTGTCTACGCTATAACTGGTAATGATACTACTGGATTCGGTGATATTTCTCTAAGGAAAAATAAAATTTCACCTTCTGGGTCTTATAAAGTAAAGGATGTAAAACCTATCCCCTTAACCGAACAATGGTTAAAAGATTTTGGGTTTACAGAAGTGAAAGATAAGGCATATCATTATACACTTAAGATTCCTATTGATGGAGAAAATAAAAATGAAATAGTAGGAATTATTGTGAATAATAATATAGTATGTTGTGCAATAACTAATGGACATTGGTCGAGTAATAATATTTTTCATGTTCACCAATTACAAAACCTTTATTTTGCATTAACAGGAATGGAATTAACGAAATGAAACGAACCAAAAACATAAAACTCAGCCGTCAAGTCCGGGCAAAGGTATCAAAAAAGCCTGAAAAGAAACAGGAGTATGATGGAGATACTACCGAAATGATTAGTACAGGATCCACTCTGTTGGACTTAGCTATTTCAGGTGGTAGAATTAGAGGAGGAGGAATACCTGCAGGAATATTGGTTGAGATATTTGGACCGAGTGAATCTGGTAAGACTGTTTTGTTATGTGAAATTGCCGGAGCCATTCAACGCCAAAAGGGAGAAGTAATGTTCAACGATCCTGAAGCTAGGTTGGTTAAACAGTTTGCTCATATGTTTGATTTGGATACTGATAAAATGGATTATGGTACTCCTGATACCGTGCCTGAAATATTTGACGCAGTAAGAAAATGGAAACCCAAAAAAGGAATGATACATGGTATATTTACAGATTCCCTAGCAGCTTTATCAACTGATATGGAAATGGGAGAAAAAGGAGACAAAATGGGAGCCCGTAGAGCAAAAGAATTTAGTGAAGGCCTGCGAAAAATATGCAGAATATTGACAAAAAATAAGTATTTAATGGTTTGCAGTAATCAAATACGACAAACATTCAATACATTCGGACCAAAATACAAAAGTCCAGGTGGAGAAGCTATACCGTTTTATTCCAGTCTGAGATTAAATACAAAAGTTCTTAAAAAAATTGTAGTTACCAAGACAGTAGAAGGCAATGAAGTTTCCCGAATTACTGCTATAAAAATCAATGTAGATGTGTTTGGCAGTTCTGTTTGGAAACCTTATCGCTCAGCCCCAGTAACTATAATTTTTGATTATGGAGTAGATGATGTAAAAGAAAATTTACAATTCGTCAAGGACTTCACCAAACCTATCGTTGAAAAAAAGGAGCAACAAACTAAAGGCAAAGGTAAAGAGAAGAAATCATTTTACTCATTAAATGGAGAAAAGTTAGGAGTATCCATGAACAAGGCAATCCAAATAATTGAAGAAAAAGGATTAGAAAAAGAACTAAAAGAACAAGTAATTGACTTGTGGGAAAGTATTGAAAGTAAATTTGAAACCGAACGTAAACCTAAAATAAGATGAACGAAAATATAGAAAAAGGAGATATAGTCCGAGTTGATTTTAATAATTCTCAAATGACATTAACCAGTAGAGCAAAAGTATTATACACACCTTGTGCTACTGGAGACAGTTGGAGATTTCAAGATACAGAAAGGAAAAGGATATATTATGTTAATGAAGGATGCACCATAACCTTAATAGAAAAATATACAAAATGAACGAACTACATTTAAAATACAAAATGGAAACCGGAATTACTATTGCTACTCCATTAGAAACGGATAATTGGACTGTTGGATTCTCTAAAATATATGAATACATCAAATGGTTAGAAGAAAAAGTAAATGAAAAGAACAAAAAAACCAACAACTCAAAACACCACCATGACAGAAATAGAAATAGGTGAAATTCACGAAGCCTTGGAAAAGATACTGTCTGCCTGTTCTGAATTAGAAGACGGTACCAGAAAACATCTTGTAATTGATTCCCTAACTAAGGCATCAAAGGAATTGCATATACTGAGATTAGAAACCTTTAAAACCACAGAAGATGGAAACACTGGCTGAATATGCATGGATTGTACCTATAATAATGTTGAGTTGGATTTGCTACCGGCTTTGGAAACGT